>OLIJ01000042.1_pt1 | contig 137986 bp, 132 predicted proteins | sample 1609731 | NCBI WGS metagenome assembly OLIJ01 (sample SAMEA4350159, study PRJEB24818) | metagenome | biome: human; feature: gut; material: faeces | place: Denmark | collected 2013-09
CATAGATCCCGGGCGTTTGCGGAAGTCTCGCGCAGGTCGATAAATGAAGATAGAGGCTTGTCCCGCTGAGCTTGCCCGGCACCTGGGCCCTGTGGCGCAGGCCGGCGGGAAACCATCCCACCGAGCCCGGCGTGACCGTCCACTGCGCCTGGCCGGTCTCAACCACCATGATGCCGGCTTTAAGCCAGTAGATCTGACCGCTGTTATGTTCATGCCACTCTGTGACATGGCCGCGCTGATAATCAAAGGTTTCGATGCGCATCATCATGGCTGATTGGCCGTATATAATGTCCAGATACGGCTATCGTACCACGACCGCGATCCTCTAACCTTAATTCAACCTGTCGCCGCGCTTCGCATAGATTAATTAAGGAATAAGATGAACAAACAAAGTCAGATCGTTATGGACGCCCTGCGGGAAATTGTTACGAACCCGCAGCACGAGGAGGACAAAATTGCCCTCTATTTCTCTCCTGACTATCAGCAGCAGGTGGATGGAAAGAGCCTCGACTATCGAGGATTTGTCGGGCATATGGCCTTACTTAAGGCGCTGACTACAGGCATGACCCTTTCGGTTTTGGCCATAGCCGGCGATGAGAATACGGTGTTCACTCATCACCATGTCAAAGTGGATAAAAAAAGCGGCCAGCAGAGCGAAATTGCCGTGATGGCGCGCTTTACCCTGGCGTCCGGGCGCATCGTGCGCTGCGATGAGCTTACTCGCCTTCTCGTTGGGGAGCCGGAGGATCGCGATTTAGGCAGCCGCGGGTAGATCGTCATCAGCGCTCAGGAAGTCTGTACCGCAAGTAAAGATCGCTCTTATCCATTCCTGGCCCCACGGCAGGCAGAATAGCGATCTTTTACCGATAACAGAGATCACACTTTTTCGGCTCGTTAAATCACCAGGGTTTAACAGCCTCTCAAAGCTATTTCCGATGGCTTAAAAAAGTACTCATGAACTGTATTATCCTGAACAGCGCAAAATTGAAGCGGGAAAACAGGTTGCCGATCGTTGCGATTAACCTTTTTATTATGCTGTTGGTCGCTGATTCCTGGCGTCTGTAAACTGAATATTCCCGTCGTGGATCTCCCGGCTAATTTTCTCATACTGCAAGCTGATGCTTTCAAGGTGGTTCATTTGGTCATTTGCTGAAAGTTTGCAATTAGGCGCACCACAGTTAACGCCTGTGATCTTTACGTTCTCCATCAACACGGAATAATAGGCCACTTGTTGCCCTGCATGGCTGATATGATAGAACTTGATTTCAGCACTTTTAAGCGTCTGACCAGCTGCAGCGGCTTTGCAAAGGTAGAGTGTAGATCTATCAACTTCCATTTCAATCATCAGTGATGAATGCTGACGTGTGCCAGTGATTTACCCTTGGCGCTGCCTACAGGTAAGTTAATACCGTGACTCAATCCGATGATCTCTGTACTTCCTTTACGGTCTTTAACATCGACAGATCCTTTGAGATCTGCACATCGCCATCGTCCAGAGGTATAGTGGCCTCCTGTTTCAGCTTATAAATGTTACCTCTGGCTAATGAACCTCAATCGCTTTTGTTACATTCTTCTCGGCTTAGCGGCTCTGGGCTGCTTATTTCTTCCCCATGCTTTGGCTATGTGGTTCTTACTGGTTAACGCGCTGACGCTGGCGATTTATGGCGTCGATAAAATGGCGGCCCGCAAAGCCTGGCGCAGAGTCCCCGAGTTGACGTTGCTCGTTTTTGGGCTGGTGGGGGGATGGCCTGGGGCGATTATGGGCCAGCAGCTCTTTCGGCATAAGACGCAAAAGCAGCCCTTCAGGCGCTATTTCTTTATCAGCGTGATGTTGAATGTCGTGGTAACGGCGGCGGTATATCGCTACTTGCTTTACTGAGGCCCGCGAAGTATTCATGAATACCGCTCATAGTGGCTATCCTCCTGCCCGCGATTATCTGCGGGCACAAACCGGTTAACATGCGTCTATCTCATTATCTCCAGATGGATCACCATGCTTAATCCACAGGCACGAACGCAGTCAGCGACGGCTAAAAAAACCACTCTTGCATTTGTACTTATTCTCAGCGCATTAATGGCTGTCACCTCCTTATCAACCGATATCTATCTCCCCGCAATGCCGGTCATGGCGCAAGATTTACAGGGCGATGCAGCGCTGACCATCACCGGTTTTCTTATTGGTTTTTGCATTGCTCAGCTGATTTGGGGGCCGATTAGCGATCGCTTCGGGCGGCGTCTGCCGCTGTTCATCGGTATGGCGTTGTTTGTTATCGGTTCTGTGGGCTGCGCGTTATCAGCGGATATCGTGCAAATCGTCTTCTGGCGCGTTTTTCAGGCTTTAGGCGCCTGCACCGGCCCGATGCTGGCGCGGGCGATGATCCGCGACCTCTTTAGCCGCACCCGGGCAGCGCAGATGCTTTCGACCCTGATGATCATCATGGCCATCGCGCCGATTGCCGGCCCCCTGATTGGCGGGCAAATGATTAAAGTGACGTCGTGGCACGCCATTTTCTGGCTTCTGGCGGTTATCGGAACATTGATGCTGGTTTCGTTATTCTGGCTACCGGAAACATTAGCTGAAAACAGACGTTCGCAGGCGTCGGTATCCAGCGCCTTTCGTAACTATTACGCATTACTGACTAATGGCAAGTACATGCGTTGTACGCTGTGCCTGACGTTCTACTACGTCGCCGCCTATGCCTTTATCACCGGCTCCCCGTTCGTGTACATCACGTACTTCGGCGTTGACCCGCAGCATTACGGGTGGCTATTTGCCGTGAACATTGTCGGACTGATGGCGGTGAGCCTGGTCAACCGCCGCCTGGTTCACCGCTATCCGCTGGAAGCGTTACTTAAGATTGCCGTATTCGTCGCTACCCTTGCCGCAATAGTCCTGGCGGTCGCAAGCGGGCTGGGAGTCGGGGGGATTAGCGCGATCGCAGGAGCCGTATTCGTCTTCTTCTCCATGAACGGCATCATTGCTGCAACGTCTACGGCGTGCGCGCTGGACGCCGTACCGAGCGTTGCCGGTTCCGCATCGGCGCTGATGGGGGCGCTGCAGTACGGTAGCGGCATCATCTCTTCGCTGCTGCTGGCGCTGTTCAGCGACGGCACGCCGTGGACCATGGGCTGGATTATTGCGGCGTTTACGGCCGCCAGCGCCTTAATGGCGCTGACCATTCAGATAAAAAAATAACCTTCACCTGACGTCTCCCGTTCGGGTTTATGAATTTCATTCATAGCGCCTATTTAATGGGCGTAATTATCTTTCCCCGTGACTTCGCTAATCTGGGGGTCGTCAGGCGAATAAATATGAGTAACGGCCGGCCCGTCAGGCCGGCCGGGATAGTGACGGCGGCGAATTAAATATTCTTATCGAAGAAGACGTCCAGCTTCCGCACAGCCTGGTCAACGTATTTGGGAACCCAATAAGTTTCGATATGGGTCGCGCCGTCGATCAGGAAGAGCTCTTTGTCCTTCGTGCCGGTGGCTTTAGCGAATGTATCTTCGGTCATATACAGCGTATCCGCTTTTGTACCGGCAATCATTAGCAGTGGTTTATTGATGAGATTGATATGGTCCGTCACGTCAAAGTTCATCAAGTCCAGCAGGCTGCTGGTGGTGTATTTAAACGTTGAGTTCGGGTGGGCGTGGGTTTTCCAATAGTACTCGTAGCCCTGCCGATATAAGGCAAAAGGTAATTTAGCGATCTGCTCATCGGTCAGATTTGCATCGCCGGAGTAAAGAATTTCGCCTCCGGCGGCTTCCTGAGCGCGCGCGTCAGAAGCCTGCTGAAGCCGCTGCTGGATAGTATCCCGCTGCGAATCCTGTAACCCATTGCGGCGTACAAGCCCTGAGTTAAACATGCTGATTGTAGCAATCGATTTGAATCGCTTATCCGTTTCTGCTGCAACAAGTGAATACCCGCCGCCTCCGCAGATGCCAAGCAGACCGAGGCGGGAAGTATCCACCCCCGGGTACTGGCTGATGTAGTCAGCCATCCCGTGAACATCCTCAATGCGGTTAGCGGGTTTATCCACGCTGCGAGGCATCCCCCCGCTGCCTCCCTGCCAGGCGGCATCGGCGGTAATCGTAATGTAGCCGTGCTCTGCCAGACGCTGAGCGTACAGCCCGGCAACCTGCTCTTTTACGCCGCCGTTAGGGTGGGCAACCACAACCGCAGGGTACTTTTTCGCGGGATCGTAGTTGGCCGGCGTATAGACGTTCGCGGCAATCTGGATGCCGTGCAGATCGTATTTCACCGGGTGGATGTTGACCTTGCCTTTGACGTTTTCGGTGATGGCGCCGTCATAGACGAGAGTAAACGGATTCTTTTTGTAATCAGCCGCATGGGCTGAGGTGATTCCGGCCATTGCCGTAAACAGCATGGCGCTTAACAGCGTGAATTTCATGGTATCTCCCAACGAATAACGGCCTGTCCATGCAGGTCCGCAAGATCAAAATTGCGGGTTCAGAGTAGGGAGCGAGGACTGTCAGCATCGTGACAGGCCAATAACATTTTTGTCAGGAAGCCGCGGTTTGGCAGGCGCCAGTTTCTGACAGGGCTGTCAGGCAACCGTCAGCTTTATGTTGGCAATCAGGCGGCACAATAACCGCAGATTACACGAGGCTGATGTTCAATTAGCGCAGAAAAGGAGCGAACCATGAAAAGCCAAAACAATCCGGCGCTGCCCGGGCGACGTAAGCTTTTAGCGGCAGGAGCCGGCATCGCCGCGGCGTCACTGCTTCCCCACGCCCTGGCAGCAGGGAAATCCTCTTCGTCGGATTCATTCGGACAAGGCAGCCAGCGCTCCGCTACGCCGGGCAGACGCAGGCTCGGGGAGCTGGAAGTCTCCGCCGTGGGGTTGGGCGTTCAGAACATGAGCCGTAAATACGACACCTCTACCCCGTGGCGTCCCGAGATGGTGAATATTATTCGCCGGGCATTTGATGAGGGCGTGACGTTTTTTGACGCAGCCGAAGCCTACGGTCCCTTCGAAGTGGAGAAGATCCTCGGGGAAGGGGTGGCTCCTTTCAGGGATAAAATCGTTATCGCCACGAAGTTTGGCTGGAACATCGATCAGCAGACCGGCAAGCGTCTGCCGGGCCTCAACAGCCGGCCGGAGCATATCAGAGCGGTTGTCGAAAATATGCTCAAACGCCTGCGGACCGATCGCATCGACTTGTTGTATCAGCACCGGGTCGATCCTCAGGTTCCGATCGAAGATGTCGCCGGCGTGATTAAGGATTTAATGGATCAGGGAAAAGTCCTGCACTGGGGACTGTCGGAAATGGGCATCAATACGTTAAGGCGGGCCCATGCGGCCGTACCCGTCACCGCCGTACAAAGCGAATATTCGATGCTCTGGCGGGGACCGGAAAAGCACGTGCTTCCGGTATGCGAAGAGCTGGGAATTGGGTTTGTGCCGTGGAGCCCGTTAGGCGTGCAGTTTTTAACCGGCTGGATTGATGAGAATACCCGGTTTGCCGCCGGTGATTTCCGCGCGACGGAAACGCGCTTCTCGCCCGATAACCTCGCGCACAACATACAGCTGGTTGAGTTACTGAAAGCCTGGGCGATAAGAAAAAATGCCGCGCCAGGTCAGATAGCGCTGGCATGGCTGCTGGCTCGCAAACCCTGGATTGTCCCGATCCCCGGCACCACAAACCAAGACCATATGCGGCAAAACACGGCTGCCGCAGGAGTCTCGCTGACGCCCGCCGAGATGGCCGAGCTCAGCCGTTCGCTGGATGCGATCGCTATCCAGGGCCAACGGCTGCCGGATGCCGTGCAGGTTTATTCCGATGTTGAAGCGCCGTTGAAAGGTTAAGAGGAAGTCTCGTTATGCGTCTGCTGTTAGTCGAAGATGAAGAAAAAACGTCAACCTATCTCAGCCGTGCGCTGGGGGAGTCCGGATTTACGGTGGATGTCTCTGCCGATGGCGCTGAAGGGCTTCACTACGCGCTGGAATTCGACTACGACGCAATAATCCTCGACGTGATGCTGCCGGGAATGGATGGCTACCGGGTGCTTGAGGGCGTGCGGGCCAGTAAACAAACCCCCGTGCTGATGCTATCCGCGCGGGGATCGGTTGACGAGCGCGTCAAAGGGCTTTGCCTCGGCGCTGATGACTACCTCCCCAAACCGTTCTCGCTCATTGAGCTGGTGGCGCGTATTCAGGCGCTGGTGCGGCGCCGGTCAACGGATGGGGTTGATATCACCCAGCTGCAAATTCACGATCTGCATCTCGACCTGCTGGCTCGCCGGGTGTTTCGCGCCGGTTCGCGGCTGGAGCTGACCGCCAAAGAGTTCTCTCTGCTGAGCCTTCTCGCCCGTCATCAGGGAGAAATCCTGTCGAAGATGATGATTGCTGAGCAGGTATGGGACATGAATTTTGACAGCGACGCCAACGTGGTTGAAGTCGCCATTAAACGCCTGCGGGCCAAAGTTGATGCCCCGTTCGCCGTTAAATTACTTCATACCGTACGCGGTATGGGATACGTCCTCGAAGTCAGGCCTGAATAAATGAAGAGGATAAGCATGACCAGACGCTCCATCTCAGTCCATCTGGCGCTGATGTTCGCGCTATCCGCACTGCTGATCGTCTCGGTTATCGGCATTCTGCTGCGAAGCTCGTTGCACGACTCGCTGCAAAAGCAGATGCACAACGAGCTGTTATTCCGTGAGTCATTAATGAGCCCGTGGATCGCCGCGCGTACCTCGGCCGACGGCTGGTCAACGCTGGCCAATAAATTCACCGTGCTGGCCAATTCAGAAGGCGAGCGCGTTCGCTACTGGATAGTGAGCAATAATCCACGATTCAGCGTGGGGGGAACGCCGCCGGTTGGGGTTGAGTGGTCCGCGTTGCGGGAGGGCTTTAATAAAGCGCCCGGCGCATCGGAAGGCGCATGCTCGCTGTTCCTGTTAGTAAAAACTATCCCCGCAAACGGCGAAAGATCTGCGCTACGCTACGTGGTTGCCATCGACTCCACGCCGTACATGGGCACTCTCGATGCGTTTACCCATACGCTGCTGGTTATTGCCGCATTGGGGGTATTTATCGTCGCTTTGCTGGGCTATATGGTCTCAAGGATTGGTATGCGGCCGGTGGGGGCGCTCGGTAAACAGGCGCAGCATCTCGCGCCGGGGGATCACGGCCAGCGCCTGGATACCAACGCATTGCCCGGAGAGCTACGGCAGCTAGCCTCATCCTTTAACGGAGTGCTGGAGCGTCAGGAGGTCGCCTGGCGACAGCTTGAAAGTTTTAACGCCGACGTTGCCCATGAACTCCGTACGCCGCTGACCAATCTGATTGGCCAGACGCAGCTGGGGCTCTCACGTCGACGTTCGCATGATGAGCTGGAAGAGTTGCTGGGGTCAAATCTCGAAGAGCTTGAGCGAATGACGTCGATCGTTAACGACATGCTGTTTCTGTCCCATGCGCACGCGGGCGAACATGCCTCCCAGCTTGCGCCGGTCTCCCTGCGTGAGGAGACGCTAAAAACAGCGGAGTATGTCGAACCCTCCTTTGCTGAGAAACAGCTTTCCCTTGACGTTGAAGGCGATGTCACCGCGCATATTGACCGGCGGTTGTTCCACCGTTCACTGGCCAACTTGCTGGAAAACAGCGCAAGGCATTCGCCCGCTAAAAGTACGGTAACCGTCAGGTTGAGCGCAAAGAATAATCAAGCCTGCGTTGAGGTTTCGAACCCAGGCGATCCCATTGCGGCAGTGCATTTGCGTCGGCTTTTTGAACGTTTTTATCGCGTCGACTCATCTCGTGCGCGGAGTGATACGCATCATGGGCTGGGGTTATCGATCGTCCGTGCCGTGGCGATTATGCATCGGGGGGACGTCTTTGCGCGCAGCGAAGGGGGGATCAACACGTTTGGACTAACTTTGGCAATGCAGCCGGATAAAAAAACCGGCAGCGCCTTCGCCGGGGCGGGGGAGGCAAAAAGGCGGGCCAGCCAGGCTGACGCAATTGTCAGGCGTTCGTCAGCCTGACGACATCGCCCCCTCGTTAGAATCATCGCAGGCCATCCCCTTCCAACGATAAGGACGCTTTGTATGACTCAACGTTTACGCTACCTCGAGCTACTGCTGCCGCTCATTGCTTTTACATCCTCGGCCGCGGAGCAAAATGCCGCCGTCCATATTGCCGCCGCCGGTAGCCAGAACGCGGTATCCGGGCCGGCGGAAAATTTTAGCGGCCGCGTCAGGGTTGATCCGCTCTTCAGGCCGGATAGCGATATCAACGTTTCCGCAGCTTATGTCACGTTTGAGCCCGGAGCTCGATCCGCCTGGCATACGCACCCTGCGGGTCAGAGGCTCATTGTGACCTACGGCGTAGGGCTTACGCAGCAGGAAGGCCAGCCGGTACAGGTCATTCGCCCTGGCGATGTCGTCTCTTGCCCGCCGGGCGTCAGGCACTGGCATGGCGCAGCGCCGGGCAGCGCCATGACGCATCTGGCGATAACCGGGATTGTGGATGGCAAAAGCGTGAACTGGATGGAGAAAGTGACGGATGAACAATACCACGCCCGTTAAGGCATTAACGGCAGCGGCACTGCTGACCTGGGGTTTTAGCCTCACGGCAAATGCCGCGCCGGTGACGAAAGGAGCCACAGAAATGAATCAAGAACAAACCGTTTCAGACTCGTTGTCTGCCCGACAGCAGGCTATCCCTTTGATTGCGGCATCAATGGCCAGCAGTCAGATGGATAAGCTTAATGCGGCGCTTAATCAGGGTCTGGACGCCGGGCTCACGATAAACGAAGCCAAAGAGATTCTCGTCCAGCTCTATGCCTATACGGGTTTCCCCCGCAGCCTGAATGCGCTTAATGAGCTGATGGAGGTGGTTGAAGCGCGCAAGCAGCGCGGCATCGCAGACGTTGAGGGTAAAGAACCGGGCAAACCGGTTCCCGTCGGGGAGGAACTTCTCCGCACCGGCACCGCAAATCAGACCAAAATCTCCGGGGCTCCGGTTCAGGGGCCGCTTTTTGATTTTGCGCCGGTCATTAATCAGTTCCTGCAAACGCACCTGTTCGGTGACATTTTTGCCCGCGATAATCTCGACTGGCAAAGCCGCGAGCTGGCAACGGTGGGCGCATTAGCGGCTACGCCCGGGGTTGAAGCGCAGCTGTTATCGCATACGCGGGCAAGCATGCGGGTCGGCCTGACGGCAGGACAGCTGCGCCAGCTGGCACAGGTACTGCGCGAGCATGGTGAAAACGATGCCGCCATGCGGGCCGAACGCGCGCTGCAGCTGGCGCTGGCGAGCAGGTAGAGGAACCGGTATGGAACACGATCCCACCCGCAGAGCGTTAATTACGGCGCTGGCCGGGCTTACGCTGGCTAGCGTCACGCTGGCGCCGGCGGCGTCCGCAGCCGCCAACGTTCGGGGCAGCAGCCGTATTCTGGTGGCGTACTTTTCACGTAGCGGGAATACGCGGGTGATTGCCGGCGTCATTCATCGCAGCCTGAAAGCCGATCTGTTTGCAATCGAACCGGCTGCGCCTTATCCGGAGGACTATTTCCTGACCGTTGAACAGGCAAAAAACGAGCGTGCCCGGGGAACAAAGCCGGCATTAAAAAATAGCGTCGCGGATATCGGGCGCTATGAGACTGTTTATTTAGGCTTCCCCATCTGGGGAACCAGCGTGCCTCCCGTGGTGCAAACCTTTCTGAGTACCCACAACCTTGCGGGTAAATTACTCATCCCCTTCATTACCCACGGCGGCTACGGCAAAGGTGACAGCGAGGATATCCTCGCTGTCCTTGCTCCGGCCGCTCGTCGGGAAAAACCGCTGGTCATTGAATGCGATCAGGAACGCAGAACCACGGAGACGGTAGCCGGTTGGCTAGAGGCGATACGCGGCTGATTTATTGATGCGGGAATGACGTTGCGGACACGCTGACCATCTGCACGACGCACCTTCCTTATATAGGGGGAAAGGAAATACCCACTTCCCGTTATCAGACCTCAATAAGATGCAGGTTGCTGATTTGGTGGGTAATTTATTGAAAGAAAAATAGCTGCCATAGTACGAGATAATATTGAGCCTCCATTATTGAGGGCTCAGAACATCGGCTTTATAAAGGCTAATGTGGCCTCATCGTGGCGAAGGGATGTTGAACGTGACTGTCTGCTTTGAGCTGTGAGTTCAACGGGTCGATGCTATCTTTAACACTTTGTTGGCGTTGATAAGGGATCGACTGGTATGGATAAGAAATTGTCTGGTGGGTGTTTATGTGGGTTTATCAGATTCACAGCGGTGAACCCTTCTTCCTCTCATTCCTGCTCCTGCGATATATGCCAGAAGCATTCTGGCTGCCAGACCGCAGTATGGCTTGAATTCCACTCGGATGATGTTGAATGGACTGGCGAAGGGGGAGTGCCTTCCCTGTTCCGCTCATCCACGGCTTCATCCAGGGCATTTTGCGCCCGGTGTGGCACCTCTGTCGGCGCTATCGATGACGCTCCGGTGATTGCTTTGCTTAGCGGTATTTTTGACCACAACGAGCGCGCTTTGTTTTCGCCACAATTTCACTCATTTCAAGATATGAAACCTGAATGGTGGAGAAAAATCATGCCTGATACCGCTGTCTAAATAATGAAGCAGTGCCATGTTCAAAGTGACTGCAACGCGATGTCGCTTCAATTATAAGGTTAGTGTTAGTTTTGGCCCTTAGCTGTGTGCAATGAGCGAGGAACGGAATTTGTGACCTTATGAATTAGATTGAACCTGAATCAACATCTTTATTTTCTCTCACCTTGTATCGCTGGGTATTTATTGGCTGCTGTTGTAATCCAGTCACGGAACCGGCGACTTATCTTCTGCAATATAGCGGACTCTTCGTACACCAGGTAGTACGCAATCGGCGAATCAACCGGCATTTTCAGCGGGTTAATCAGCAAGCCACTTGCAAGTTCTTCCTGAACAAGAGCACTGCGAACAAGCGCAATACCTTTACCTGCGATTGCGGCCTCAATCACGCCGTTGGAATCGACGAAAACAGGACCAGTGTCAGTATTCACATTGGCAATACTCAGTGCACGAAACCAGACGGACCAGTCCAGCCGGTGTTCATCATGCAACAGCGTGTACTCTGCAATATCGATCGGTGATGAGAGTTCGTGTTCCGGTGCAATTAATCGGGGGCTACAGATCGGGAGAAGTTTATCGTTCACCAGGCACTCAGACTCCATTCCAGGGTAGCTACCAGCGCCGTGCCGGATAGCGAAATCAATCCCTTCAGACAGTAAATCAACCTGTCTGTTGGTTGTACTGATTTGTACTTCCACACCCGGGTTGGCTTTTTCAAATGCAGGCAGCCGTGGCAGCAGCCATTGAATGGCAAAACCACTTGTGCAACTAATCGTTACTTTGTTTGCCTTTCCATCATTCGTTAAGCGTTGTGTTGCTTCTGCTATCTGGCTGAAAGCGGGCCGTATCGCCCTCAGATAGATGCGCCCCTCAGTTGTCAGTTCGAGACGACGAGGACTGCGTATGAACAATCGAGTGTTCGTCACGTTTTCCAGTTTTGCAATCTGCTGGCTGACAGCGCTGGACGTTACGCATAATTCTTCAGCAGCGGCCTTCATACTCATAAGTCTGGCCGCAGACTCAAAACACATAAGCGCATGTAAAGGTGGAATTTTCATCAGATATTGTGCTTTATAAGTTAGAAAATCTTAAGTATAAACAAAAATCTTGTTTGTCGACATGTCTGGCATGATTCACAGTTTCGTTGTTACTTCCCCTTCAAAGAAAAAGGAACTGTTATGCGTGTTGCTGACTATCTCCGGTTACTCCTGCTTGCCGCTATTTGGGGGGCGAGCTTTCTCTTTATGCGTATAGCTGTGCCGCAATTCGGTGCCATTAACACCGCTTTTTTGCGGGTGTTTTTTGGCTTTGCAGGCCTCGCGGTTATTTTGTTTATGCTTAAATCCTCTTTTGATTTTAAAGGTAAATTCAAGTCCTCAGTGATACTTGGCGTGATTAACTCCGGGTTGCCCTTTCTGATGTATTGCCTTGCGGCCAAATGGCTACCTGCCGGGTATTCAGCCATTTTGAATGCAACAACGCCTTTGATGGGGGCACTCGTTGGATTTTCATGTTTTGCGGAAAAACTGACACTCCGAAAATGGGCTGGCATGCTCCTGGGACTTGTCGGCATCATTGTGATCACCACAATTGGTGAAGCATCGTCTGCGGATAAGCAAATTGCCGGTGTTATTGCCTGTCTCATCGCTACCGGTTGTTATGGGGTCGCCAGTTTTCTGACACGAAGCTGGATTTCCAACAAAGGCGGACTCGATCCTAAAATTGTCGCCTTCGGTAGCCAGATGGGGGCATCTATTTTTCTGATGCCTTTTTTTCTCTGGAGCACCAGCATTGGCCCTACTGTTGACTGGCTACAGCAAGAGGCATGGGTAAGCGTAATTGCAGTGGGAGTGATCTGTACTGCGTTTGCTTACATATTGTATTTCCGTCTGATTGCCGATGTCGGGCCGTTACGTTCATTAACAGTGACATTCTTAATTCCTCCGTTTGGCATGCTGTGGGGATATATTGTGCTGGGCGAAATCGTTAACAATGGCTTCATTATAGGGGCGGCAATTATAGGTGTTGCTGTCTGGATGGTTGTGAGCCCGGAAAAAAACTAATTAGTGGTGAAGTATAATGAATAAAAACAACGGGCTTTCATAACCAGGAAGCCCAGAGGAGTTTAATTAAAAGCTAATTAACGCAGAAACTTATATTTATCAGTGATTCTTTTTTACTTGATTATAAAAATAAACGTCCGCTCCTGGCACAAAACGGACAGGTCCTAAGCGTACGACTTCTGTTATGGACGAGAAGCGGAGCGCAACTCTTTCCTTGCCCAACAAATCCCATTTATGCAATTGAGTGCCATTCTCATCTATTATTATCTGCAAATCACAGGATCCATGGCTGCCGCAACAAGGGAGGTCGTCAGTGCTACTGGCTATCAGGTACGTCTTTGCTTCATGTCCACTCCGTATTACCGCGCTCATCGCCGTTGTATTGCTTCAGGGGCTGATACCGGCCCTCAACGTCTTTATGACCGGCCAGATAATCAATACGCTGCATGCAGCGCAAACCACCGACGGCGAGCTGATGCTGAACGTCGCAGTTTGGTGTGTCTCACTCCTTGGCATGCAGCTTATGCAGCCCCTGGTCAATCTTGTTCAGGGGGATGTCACGGAGATTTCGACCAATCACTTCAGCGCGAAGATCATGCGCCGCATGAACGACTCCTTTTCCCTGAGCCTGTTTGATAACAAGGCGCGTTACGAGCAGCTGGAATATTTGAAAAAAGAAGCAGCCTATCGTCCGCTTAATTTCATCATCTGTATCATTTACGTCATCCGGGCAACCATCATGGCCGGCAGTTTGCTGTTGGTTCTGCTCAACTATTCAGGAGCAGGAGCGGCCATTTGCGCGCTCTCCGCCATACCGATGATCGTTATTAATATGCGTATTCAGCAGAGATATGTGCGGGACTTATTCCTCACCTCTAAAGATGCGATTGCGATGCGCTACGTATATGGCGTTAGTATGGACAAGAGCTTTTTGCAGGAAATCCGGCTTTACGGCCTTGGGAAATATCTGCTGAATAAATTTAGCGTATCTGCCCGCAATACCTACTCACGCATGCACAAACAGCGCATCCGCGCGCTCATCGCGCCCGTGCCAGCGATGGTGCTGAGCCTGGGGATGCTGTTCGCCGGAGTAACGCTGTTTTTAAGCAACTTACGCACCAGCGATATTGCCGTGGGCGCGCTGGTGATGGTGTTCCAGTCTATTGTGATGATGAAATCGCACCTCGACGAGATAGCCAACTATGGTTCTAATCTCGTCAGCATGAGCAGTTTTTTCACTCACTATCATTCGTTTATGACGGATAAGATCGAACCGGTGAAAAACGGCCATCTTACCTTGCCCGCCGAAACGCCTTTTGCGCTCAGCATTCAAAATCTCCGGTTTCAGTATGAGGGGCGTAATCATCCCGCCCTGAATGGGGTTAACCTTGAAATCGCCCCCGGCGAAAAGGTCGCTATTCTCGGCGATAACGGCAGCGGAAAAACAACGCTGGTAAAAATGATTCTGCGCATGTACACCTTCAGTGAAGGGGCGGTGTCGGTGTCAGGCGTACCGCTCGAAAGGCTGGATATTGAAAGCTATCGGAATCAGATCGCCACCGTGTTTCAGGATTACGGAAAATACGAGTTCACGGTGGGCGAAAACATTGCCCTGAATAATTACGACGCTGAAGCCCCGTCACCCGCGGTGGATGAATTGCTAAAACAGGTAGGGTTCCCGTATGACCAGCACACCCGACTGGGCAAGCAGTTCGGCGGCGATGAGCTCTCCACGGGGCAGTGGCAACGGCTTGCGATTGCACGAGCGCTATACCGAAAGGCGAGTTTGTTTATTTTTGATGAGTTCTCTTCGTCACTCGATCCCGAAACCGAGCATCGGCTGTTTAATGACATCCTTGCTCTGAACACGACCGTTCTCGCCGTAACGCACAGGCTCGGTAACATCAAAGAGTTCGACAGGATTATCGTGATGTCTGCGGGAAAGGTCATCGAAAATGGAGACTTCGCTACGCTGATGGGCCGCCGGGGGAAATTTTACGACATGTGGCGTGCGCAGTTTAAATCGGTGATGGCTCAGGCGGTTTAATACTACGAGAATAGTACGCGGGTATTTTGCGCGTTACTCCAGATGTCGCTCCGCCAAAGTTAATATTATTGCACCCAGGCGTATGGCGGCCCCAGGTCTGCTATAGGCGAACGTAGGCTTTAAAAGAGTATTGGACACTTTGAAAATGAATCGCTTTTTTGCCGGGACTCTTATCCCAGGGCAACGGTTATTTTTCGGAAAAAAAGTCAGTTATGGATCAGGAAATTCCCAATCGAGTCGATTAAACCGGGAGCTAAGGGGAGTGCCGGTTCCGCGTATGAAGTGATATTTGCCTTGAGATCGTCCGAAGTCACCTCTTTCATAACGTGGTTCATATTGGGCAGTATAACCAGGGACGCTTGAGGATTTGCGGCTTTAAGCTGTCTTGCATCCGTTTCTCCCACCTGGAGATCGCGTTGCCCTTGTAGCACTAGCACGGGTTTGGTAATGGTCGAAATGAGCTGACTCGGATTATATGAAAACACATTGATCAAAAATCCCTGAACCGCAGGATTAAAGAGATTTTGCAGTGCTGGATGTATATTCGTTGTATCGACCCGCCGCCGATGCTCCAGAGCATCAATTATCGGCAATGCCTCCTTTAATAACAGCGCGTTTGCCGGATTAGCTTTAAGTTGTCCCCTCAACACCTCGCCCATCGGCCTCCCGGGCGTTGCGATAAGAACCACTCCGCACACATCTTGTTCTTGAGCCGAGGCTAGTGCGACAACACCTCCTTCGCTGTGTCCCAGAACCCAAATACAGGGAGTTTGCATTTCACGTCTAAGCACTTTTACCCAGGATCGAACGTCGTCAACATAGTCAGCAATCGTCACCGCATTGGCATCCTCTACGGCCATTACGCTAGCGAACATTCCACGTTTGTCGATACGAAGCGTTGCAAAGCCTTTTGCAGCCAGGCCTTCAGCAAGAAGTCGATATGATGATGCACTCACTCCAGGCGGGTTGTTTCCATCCCGATCGGTAGGCCCGGAGCCAGGAACGATAAGAACAACTGCGGTTGGTGTTGAATTTGGGGTGAGTAACGTGCCTTTCAAAGGACCTTTTGGCCCGGGAGCCTCAAGGAAAGTTTCGGAAAAGGTCACCGGCACCGACGCCAGACTCACAAACGGGCATGCGCTCAAAAGGGCAATGGAGGCTGTAATATTCACCGATTATGTTCCTGTAAAACTAAGCGTAGCTGTCAATTTATATTATAAATATGACCTGCTCTCCATTGATTAATACATCAGTGATGTTAGTCAGGTCCGCCTCTGATGCAAAACAGCCCGTCAGACGCCAACAGCATTGATGAACACATCTAATAAACCCTAGCTAATTACCCCATCTAATAGAATAAATCGCTTTGCGTTATGCTTTTTCCGGACAACAGCTGAAGGATAACGTCATGCAAACTGTAAAACTGAACAACGGTATTGAAATGCCCCTGCTGGGCTTTGGTGTGTTTCAGATGTCTGATGCCGCCGAATGCGAGAGAGCCGTTATCGATGCCATCGATACGGGATATCGTCTGATCGATACCGCCGCCTCCTACCAGAATGAAAGCCAGGTCGGGAATGCGCTGCAGCAGACGGGTATCGCACGTAACGAACTCTTTGTGACCACCAAACTGTGGCTACAGGATACCAGCTACGAAGGGGCGAAGGCGCAGTTCGAACGTTCATTGAACCGACTGCAGCTGGACTATGTTGACCTGTACCTGATTCACCAGCCCTACGGCGACGTCCACGGTGCCTGGCGCGCGATGGAAGAACTGCAGCAGGCTGGCAAAATTCGCGCGATTGGCGTCAGCAACTTCCATCCTGACAGACTTGCCGATCTTATCGCTTTCAACAGCGTCGTCCCTGCGGTGAACCAGATTGAAGTTAACCCCTTTAACCAGCAATTGCACGCTGTGCCGTGGATGCAGAGTCGTGGCATTCAGCCGGAAGCCTGGGCTCCGTTTGCAGAAGGCAAAAATGGTCTGTTTCAGCACCCCGTGTTAACGGCGATCGGTAAGAAGTACGGCAAGAGCGTCGGTCAGGTTGTTCTGCGCTGGATCTTCCAGCGAGGCACCGTTTCGCTGGCGAAATCGGTGCGAAAAGAACGCATGGAAGAGAACATCAACGTTCTCGATTTTGAACTCAGTTCTGCAGACATGCTGCAGATTGCCGCCCTTGATACCGCAACCAGCGCATTCTTCTCGCATCGCGATCCGGCAATGGTTGAGTGGCTGACCGGCCGCAAACTTGACGTTTAAGCCACGACAACAGAGGTACTTATTAAATGCAAAAACGTTATCTGGGTAAGTCCGGACTGGAAGTATCGGCCCTTGGACTCGGTTGCATGGGGCTTAGCCACGGCTACGGCCCGGCGACAGATACCCGTCAGGCTATCGAACTCATTCGTGCTGCGGTTGAACGCGGCGTCACCTTCTTCGATACCGCCGAAGTGTATGGCCCGTATCTAAATGAAGAGGTTGTCGGCGAAGCCTTAAAACCGTTTCGCGATCGCGTGGTCATCGCCACCAAATTTGGCTTTACCTTCGGGGATGACAACAGGCAGCAGATTTTAAACAGCCGGCCGGAGCATATCCGCGAAGCCGTTGAAGGATCATTACGCCGCCTCAAAACCGAGGTTATCGATCTGCTGTATCAGCATCGCGTCGATCCGGATGTTCCCATTGAAGATGTTGCGGGAACGGTAAAAGATCTGATTGCAGAAGGAAAGGTCAAACACTTCGGCCTCTCCGAAGCGGGGGCGCAGACCATCCGACGAGCGCATAGCGTACAACCGGTCACTGCCCTGCAAAGCGAATATTCCATGTGGTGGCGCGAGCCTGAACGGGAGATCCTGCCGCTGCTGGAGGAACTGGGCATCGGGTTCGTGCCGTTCAGTCCGCTAGGTAAAGGATTCCTCACCGGATCGATCAAGGCCGGGACCTCGTTTGGCAAGGACGATTATCGCAGTACGGTACCGCGTTTTGCCGCGCATGCGATTGAAGCCAATGAAAAGCTGGTCGCTTTACTGGGTGAACTGGCAGGCGAAAAAGGTGTGACGTCTGCGCAAATTGCGCTGGCATGGCTGCTGGCACAAAAACCGTGGATTGCCCCCATCCCCGGTACGACCAAACTGCACCGTCTGGAGGAAAACCTGGGCGCCGCCGAGATTATCCTTTCTCAGGATGATTTACGCCAGGTCACCCAGGCGCTTGAGACGATAAAAATCGTCGGCGAGCGTTATTCGCCTGAGCATCAGGCCCGCGTAGGCCGCTAAGACCCTGGCTGGTTCGCCGCGAGCTGCGGACCAGCTATTCCGCGTAGCGAAGGGCATCGATCATTAACGCAAAGGCGGGCGGGTGCTGCTTGCGGCTAGGGTAATAAAGATAGTATCCGGGGAAAGAAGGGCACCACTCCTGCAGAATCTGGATGAGCTCCCCTGACCGGATATAACCCTGGACCATATCTTCCGGAATGCAGGCGATGCCAAAACCCGATAGAACGGCATCTATTCTTTCCGCCAGCAGGTTAAACGTCACTTGTCCTTCAACTCTGACGCGTAGCGGTTTCCCGTCCTTCTCGAACTCCCAGTGATAAAGGCCGCCGGCGGTGGGCAAACGCATATTAATGCAGCGATGGTTTTGTAGCTGGTGCGGCGTTTCAGGCGCGGGGTTAGCGGCGAAATATGCCGGAGCACCGACCACCGCCATACGCATATCCGCGCCTATCTTGACGGCGATCATGTCCTTATCCACGCTTTCGCCCAGGCGGATCCCGGCGTCAAAACGCCCCTCAACAATATCGACAAAACCATTATCAACGACCAGTTCGACATTGATTTCCGGATATTCCCTGAGAAAGGGTTTTAGCTTCGGCCATACGAGACTTCGCGCGGCGTGCTCCCCGGCAGATAAACGGATATTACCCGAGGCAGTGCCGTTCAGTTGAACAAGCGACTCCAGCTCCTGCTCAAGATCGGCAATACGGGGTTCAAGGCAGGCAATAATTCTCTCACCAGCTTCCGTGGGGGCAACGCTGCGGGTGGTTCGGGTCAAAAGACGGATGTTTAATCGTTCTTCCAACGCTTTCATCGCGTGGCTGAGCGCTGACTGGGAAACGCCGAGCTTACCCGCAGCTTTGGTAAAGCTTCGCTCTCTTGCCACCACAAGGAAGATTTGGAGTTCGTTGAAGTTTTCTTTGAGCATTGGCGATTCCCTTATTGAGGCATTCCCCCCAAAGCACTCATGAAGGGCGTTCATAGACACAATCATTTTAGCCCTGTTACTGACAATAATGATAATTGATATTCTCTTTGTATTAAAAAATATATCTGAATTATCAAAAGGTTTACTATGAAAATACTCGTTGCCGGCGCGACAGGAAGCATAGGGCTTCACGTCATGAACAGCGTAATTGAAATGGGCCATCAGCCCGTGGCCCTTGTCAGAAACCGGCGCAAAGTGAAATTGCTTCCTCGCGGAACCGATGTTTTTTACGGGGACGTTTCGCTGCCTGAAACGCTGGCTGATGTGGCGAAAGATATTGATGCCGTTATTTTTACGCTCGGTTCGGATGGGCAGGGGCGTATCGGTGCCAGAGCGATCGATTATGGCGGCGTGCGTAATATCCTGAGAATGTTCATAGAGAGGCCTGTCCGCATCGCCTTAATGACAACGATTGGCGTCACTGAGCGGCTCAGCACCTGGAATCAACGCACCGAGGTTCATGACTGGAAGAGGCGCGCCGAGCGTCTGGTCAGAGCAAGCGGTCATCCCTACACCATCGTCAGACCGGGCTGGTTTGATTACAACAACGATGATGAGCAGAGGATCGTTATGCTCCAGGGCGATCGACGCCATGCCGGAACGCCGGAGGATGGCGTGATCTCCAGAGAACAAATCGCCCGGGTGCTGGTTAATGCCCTGACCTGCGATGCGGCAAAAAATAAAACCCTTGAGCTGGTGGCTGAGCAAGGGGAAGAGCAGCAGGATCTCATGCCGCTGTTTGCTGACCTGCAGGCTGATAATCCCCAAAGAAATGAGGGTATTTTAGATCTGGACAATATGCCTCTCAATGAAGAACCACAATGCGTTATTAACGAGCTAAATCTGTTTTCAAAACACGCTAAATCAATTTAATTACTCTGACAATTTTGTCATATCACGGTCAGTCTTATGACAGCTAAGATCTGTATATTTATTTTGGCGGCCAGAGGGGACTTCTCATAGCGGAAGCTCTGGAATATACATTTTTTGACAGAGGTACACAGCATGAAAACGCTACTTATTACTACATTGTTCATGGGCTTCCTTTCAGTGAATGCCGCATCTGCGGCACAGGAAATTAACCATGCCGATGGCAAGGAGAGAATTGGCGTAGTCTCGGCCAGCAACGCCTATACGCTTGATGATTTATCGAATGAGCTTTCTCGCAAGGCTGATGAGCAAGGGGCAACCTCGTTCAAGATTCTGTCAACAACAGGAAATAATCGACTGCACGGCGTAGCAGAAATCTACAAATAAATCATAAGTATCCTGAGAGGGATGGTGTCATAAACCTTTCATAATGAGCGTCAATTTATGTTCAGAACAGAAGACATCATCGATGAGATAACTCAATGGATTGATTCAAATTTACATCAACCGCTGAGGATCGAGGATGTTGCCGCCAGGGCTGGCTACTCTAAATGGCATCTTCAGCGGATATTCTTTCAGGTTAAACGCATTAGCCTTGGTAAATATATTCGCGATCGGCGACTGTCCCTCGCGGCAAAAGATCTTGTCGAAACCGACGAATCGATAATGGAAATTGCTTTTAAGTATGGATTTGATTCTCAGCAGACCTTTACAAGAGTATTTTCAAATAATTATAGGTTACCACCGCTCAGGTATCGAAAGTTTAATGGAGTAATTGATTAATTTATTATCTCATGCACTATATTCTACCTGACTCTGTGTTAATTGAGCCGTTACGCAAGCATAATAACCAATGCGTTGGTTTTAGATAAAGTCACCCAGTGTTTATTGGGAAATATCTATTTGAGCCTGTTACGTCCTTTTGCATATCCGGAAGGGGATTCAGTGCGTTCACTGACCAGCGATAAAGACAGATGCCCGCGCTGTTATATGCGTAGATGATCTTGGTTGACGAACTCAGCGCGGATTGCCGCGTCCTGACGGTAGCGATGATGGCTCCTGGCCCTAAACTTCCTACCGGCATTAGCCTTCTTTATGAGCGGAGTTAAGGCGCTGGCCGGGGCTTCCCTCCATGCCATCTTCTGGCGCGGAGCGGTAAAACAACATCCAGCCGCCGACAGGGGCTGGATGCCAGTAGCATACAATCGTAGCCGATTAGTTATCGCACTTACCCGGTACCGCTAACTTAACTTCCGGTTTGGAAACGACGCGCATACCTTCGCTTTCAGGAACCTGTTCCAGCCCGGCGCCGCCGACGAAAACGCCCATTTTAATGTACTGGCGGACAAAGTAGTTCTTGCCTGGGGTGACATTGAGCGTCAGGTTATTTGGCGAGAACTCAGATTCTGTCCCCAGCGTATGCGGCTGGCTGGCCGATATTTGCTGATAGAAAAAGACTCTGTCGGCGGTTTCGCCGAGACAGCGGCCATCAAGATAAACGTCTTTTTTTAACGCTTTTCCGACAAAGCTGTCCCTGTACACGTAGAGACCAGCCTTACCATTTTCCGGAGCAGGGAATGATTTAGCCGTCGTATTTTCAGCATTGCTGGCTAAAGGGACCGAGGCACAGCCGCCAAGAAGGGCTGAAGAAAGAATGACAGCGGCAAAGATTAGTTTATTCATTGAATTCTCAGAGGGTTAAAAAAAGTGGGGTAAGAGTAATCCTATTTTTTGAATGTGTCACCCCTGAAACATGGTGTAACAAAGTGTGAGAATAAGATGAAAATTCGGACCGAAAAGTGATAGATATCGGGGGAATGATCGGGGACGCAATGAGGAGTGACCGCGGTTTATCGCAGCGCAGGGCGATAAAACTGACGTCTTCGTTTTTAATAGTGATTCAGCTAAGGTAGGAACCTAAGGGTTCAACGCGGGGCTAAAAGAAGGTAACGATGCTGATTTACGATGTATTTGGCCGACATATAGGGGTTAAGCGTGAAGGTGAGCGCTGGCTGATATTTCGAGCTGACCTGACGGAGCGAAAATTTTCCCGATTGCATGAAGTCATTATCCCCGACGATCTTACAGAAACCGAGATTCCGGGCTGGCTGGGTGATATTTTTCACGAGGCAGCAACGGAAAAGCATCCCGACGTGAGGCGGATTGAATAATAAAGGCGGGGTCAGTCCAATAACCGACGTTTGCTGTTCGCTGTTCGCTGTTCGCTGTTCGCTCAAAGCGGTCTATCAGCTTCGTTTTATTTAAAAACAGCTTTACCGTATGATATTTTCCGTTTTCCAGGCGATCCCCTACTTCAGACGATAACCCAGATAGTAAGAGGTTCGTCCGTTGCCAGTTTTGACCCTCATATTTTCTTATCCCACCACCTGAAGTTCCTATGAAATATCGCCCACCAGCTCTGCTATAACTGCATCACCGCTGATTGCGCAATCGGGTACATCATTTCCTATTTCTGCGGAACCCGAAACTTATGGATATTGCCAGCATTGAAAAATTGATCGCCCTGGTTGAAGCCTCCGATATTGGCGAACTGGAAATTGCCGAAGGGGCAAGCTCCGTGCGTATCAGCCGCGCCATCTCCAGCCCCACGGCGGTTGGGCCGTCCGCCGTATCCGTGGCCGTCGTTCAGCCGCAGCCGGATATTCCGATTCAGGCCACGGAGGCGCAGGTTATCGCGCCTGGCCCAGCGACGGAACACATCACGGTGTCCCCGATGGTGGGAACCTTTTATCTCTCACCGGGACCCGGTTCGGCGCCATTCGTGGCTGTGGGTCAGCAGGTTAACATTGGCGATACCCTGTGCATCGTCGAAGCGATGAAGATGATGAATCAGATCTCGGCAGAGAACAGCGGGATCGTTAAAACGATTCTGGCTACTGATGGTCAACCGGTTGAGTTCGACCAGCCGCTGATAGTGATTGAATAGGGGATCTCATGCTGGACAAAATCGTGATTGCCAATCGCGGCGAAATCGCGCTGCGTATTCTGCGCGCCTGTCGGGAGCTTAACATTCGCTCGGTTGCCGTCCACTCTACCGCCGACCGTGAGTTAAAACACGTGCTGCTGGCCGATGAAAGCGTCTGTATTGGTCCGCCGTCATCCGCCAAAAGCTATCTCAATATTCCGGCGGTAATTTCGGCTGCTGAAGTGACGGGTGCGGCGGCCATTCATCCCGGTTATGGTTTTCTGGCAGAAAATGCAGATTTTGCCGAACAGGTGGAGCGCTCAGGGTTCGTGTTTATCGGCCCGAAAGCGGAAACCATCCGTCTGATGGGAGACAAGGTCTCTGCTATTCAGGCGATGAAGCAAGCCGGGGTGCCGTGCGTGCCGGGATCCGACGGTCCGCTGGACGATAACCAGGAGAAGAATCGCCGGCTGGCAGCAGGGATCGGTTACCCGATCATCGTCAAAGCCTCCGGCGGCGGTGGTGGGCGCGGGATGCGGGTTGTCCGTGAAGAGAAAGAGCTGGCGCAGGCCATCGACATGACGCGCGCCGAGGCAAAAGCGGCGTTCAACAATGGTATGGTCTACATGGAAAAGTATCTGGAGAACCCGCGCCATATTGAAATCCAGATTCTGGCCGATGGACAAGGGCAGGCGATTTATCTTGCCGAGCGCGATTGCTCAATGCAGCGTCGTCACCAGAAGGTGGTGGAGGAGGCCCCTGCGCCGGGGATCACCGAGGAGATCCGCCAGGCTATCGGCGAGCGCTGTGCCAAAGCCTGTCTGGACATCGGCTATCGCGGCGCCGGTACCTTTGAATTTCTCTATGAGCAGGGTGAGTTTTATTTTATCGAAATGAATACCCGCATTCAGGTGGAGCATCCGGTGACGGAAATGATCACCGGCATTGACCTGATTAAAGAGCAGTTGAGGATTGCCGCCGGATTGCCGCTCTCCATCAGCCAGCAGCAGGTGAGCGTACGCGGTCATGCGATTGAATGCCGTATTAACGCCGAAGACCCGCACACCTTCATGCCTAGCCCCGGCAAAATTACCCGTTTTCATGCGCCAGGTGGCTTCGGCGTACGCTGGGAATCTCATATCTACGCAGGCTACTGCGTCCCGCCGTACTACGACTCGATGATTGGCAAACTGATCGTCATCGGCGATAGCCGGAATGACGCCATTGCGCGGATGGAACATGCCCTGAGCGAACTGGCGATCGACGGCATCAAAACCAACGTTGAACTACAGCGGCGGATCATGGCGGATGACCATTTTCGCGCCGGCGGCAGCAACATCCATTATCTGGAAAAGAAACTGGAGCTCAGTCGCTGAACTTCGCCGCAAAGCCGCCTCCGGGCGGCTTTCTTCATCTATCGCTATCACTACTGGAAAACCGGAGGTAAGTTGTGTCTGCACTCTCTTATGTGACGGGTGAGAGCCATTGCGCCTGGGCTATCTATCTCTCCCAGGTGGAACGTGTTCTGCCGCTGCCCGGCGATCTCAATCGCTGGGCGGATACCCTGCGCCACCCGGAAAGGGCGCTGATTGTCGATGTTCCTCTGGAAATGGATGACGGGACGATTCGCCATTTTGAAGGCTATCGCGTTCAGCATAATCTCTCCCGCGGACCTGGCAAGGGGGGCGTGCGCTATCACCCCGACGTCAGCCTGCAGGAGGTGATGGCGCTGGCGGCGTGGATGACCGTGAAATGCGCGGCGCTCAATCTGCCGTTCGGCGGGGCGAAAGGCGGTGTGCGCGTCAACCCGACGACGCTATCCGACAGAGAGCTGGAGCGTTTGACCCGCCGCTACACTTGTGAAATCAGCAGGGTGATCGGCCCACGGCAGGATATTCCGGCGCCGGATGTCGGCACTAACGCCCAGGTCATGACCTGGATGATGGATACCTGGTCACGCAACGCCGGAACAGCCGCGGCCGGCGTTGTGACGGGGAAACCGATCCACCTCGGCGGATCGCTGGGGCGGGTGCAGGCTACCGGGCGCGGAGTGTTTATCACCGGCTGTTACATCGCGGAAAAAATGGGACTCTCCGTGGCGCAAAGCCGGGTTGCGGTGCAGGGGTTTGGCAATGTGGGTAGCGTCAGCGCCGGGTTGTTTCATGCCGCCGGCGCGCGGGTGGTGGCTGTACAGGATCATCGTGCGACGCTGTATCAGCATAACGGGCTCGATATCCCGGCGCTGCAGGCGTGGCAGCAGGTTCACGGCACGATAGCCGGTTTCCCCGGCGCCGATAGCGTGGCGGACGAGGCTTTCTGGCGTCTCGAGTACGAGATACTGATTCCGGCAGCGTTGGAGGGGCAGATTAGCGCGGAACTCGCCGTCGGGCTGCGCTGTCGCCTTATTCTGGAGGGAGCCAACGGTCCGACGCTGCCGGAGGCCGACGATGTGCTGGCTGAGCGGGGGATCATGCTGGTTCCAGATGTTATTGCCAACGCCGGCGGGGTGACGGTCAGCTATTTCGAGTGGGTGCAGGATTTCTCCAGCCTTTTCTGGAGCGAAGAGGAGATCGACGCGAGGCTGGATACCATTATGCGTCACGCTATCGAAAGCGTCTGGCTGAAAGCGCAGGCGCTGGCAATTCCCCTGCGTACCGCCGCCTGGGCCTTGGCCTGCGAACGGATCCTACAGGCAAGTAAAGACCGCGGGCTGTATTCCTGAGGCGGAGCGATGAAAAGCCCTGCGCTACCGGCGCTGGGCCACAGGTAGAGTCAGAAAGCGTCAGGAAGAGGCGCGCGCGATATGCGCCCGCCGCTGCCGCTGGTCGCACCACAGGGTGAATATCCCCGCCAGCGCTACGATCCCCGCGCCGATCAGCGTTGATGAACCGGGCAGGCTGTTTAAGAACAGATAACCGATTACCATCGACCAGACCAGCGTGGTGTAGTCAAACGGCGCCAGTAGCGAAGCGTCGGTAAATCGCAGGCTCAGCGTGACCAGAATCTGTGCCATGCCGCCGAAGAAGCCGCAGCCCACCAGCAACAGCAGCTGACCCGGCGTGGGCCGTGCCCAGCCGAACAGGCTGGTTGCCAGACCAATCAGGGTGGTCATCAGCGAGAAGTAAAAGACGATGGCGCCAGGTTTTTCAATGCCGTTGAGAAAACGGATCTGAATGTTGGAGGTGGCGGTGCAAAGAGCGGCCAGCAGGGCGAACGCGACGCCGAGAGCCATCCCGGACTGCAGGTGGCCGCCGGCGAACAGAGAACCGCTGGCGGTTAAACTGGCGGAGAGCATAAACAGGATGCCGGAAAAACCGACAATAACCCCCAGCCAGCGGGAAAAACGTACCCGCTCTTTCAGCAGCAGGGCCGCCATGATGACGGTGAAGAGCGGGGCAGCGTAGCTCAGGGCGGTGGCGTCGGCGAGAGAAATCGATACCAGCGCCAGATAGTTGAAGTACATCCCACCGGTACCGGAAAAGCCGCGAATCAGATGGCCGAAAATATTTTTGGTCTTGATACTGGCCAGCACGTTGCCCTGAGCTTTTAACCAGATGAGCAGGGGAAACATGGCGATAAAGGAGCGAAAGAAAATCACCTCGCCGGTGGGAATCGCCCCCTGCAATCCTTTGACGCAGGCCAGCATTAACGTAGCGCACAGCGCGGAGAGTATTTTTAGATAAATCCCAAGTCGGGCATTCATGTGACTACCTTTGGTTAACGGTCGCGGAGGGACGCGGCGTGGGTGTCGCGCATGGCGTTACAGTAGAGGGCGCGAGGGGCAGGCAGATAAGATAATTTTGTTCTGTCAGGATAATTTTTGCTTATCTCTGCGCGCCGGTACCGTCATATAAATCACCTATCTCGCGACAGCGTTTCCCTCTTACCCATCACGTAAACAATGTCGATATAGTCGCGATAAGTGGTTAGCTATACCGGCGAAACGGGGAACCTCTTACCGGGTGTCGGTACTCTTTTATCCAGACCGAGGAAAACAATAATGAAACTGAAGCGAAATGCGGGTTTAGCGCTGGTTCTGACACTGGTAGCGGTGTCCGGCGCCGCGCGCGCCGACATGCTGGCGGATATTCATGCACGCGGTGAGCTGAAGTGCGCGGTCTATTCCGATGTGCCGCCGTTTTCGGCCCCGGATCCAAAAACCCGCCAGCTGGTCGGGATGGACGTTGAACTCTGTCATTCGCTGGCGAAACAGATGGGGGTCAAGGCGCAGCTGGTTCCTACCTCCGTGGAAGCGCGTATTGCCATCATCGCCACGGGGCGAGCCGACGTGCTGATCGCCAACCTTGCCTATACCAAAACGCGTGGCCGCCAGATTCAGTTCAGTGACCCTTACTACGTCGCGAAAGAGATGCTGCTGGTAAAAGAGGCGAATGCCGATAAAACCCTCGCCGATTTTAAAGGCAAGCGTATCAGCGCCACCAAGGGCACCACCTCTGAACAATCCATCGTGCTGAAGGGGGGCAAACCGGTTACCTTCCAGGATGCCGCGTCGGCCTTCCTTGCCCTTGAACAGAATAAAGTGCTGGGTTTCGTCACCAACACCATGACTGGTATCAAAATGATCGGCCAGGCAAAAAAGGACGGCATTAATCTGGCGATGATTAAAGAGCCGATGGCGCTTGAGCCAATCGGCGTAGGGATGAAGCAGGGTGAACCGCAACTGCTGGCCAGCGTCAATGAAAGCCTGAAGGTTATGGATGACGACGGGACGATCGACAAGATCTGGAGTACCTGGATTGGACCGAACACCGAATACAAAATGGTCCGCGAAGAACGGGTACAACCGTTATCCAGCCTCACGTTCGAACCGTTGGAATAAGTATGACGCCGACATCGAAAACGTTGTTACCCGAGCGCCGCGTTGAAATTCATGCCAGCGCCCCGGCACGGATCTCCATGATGGGCAGCCGGGCCTGGCTTATCGAAGCGCCTGGCGCCTTTGACCTTCCGGCGCAGCGCCGTATCTGGTCTATGGCGCAGAACCTGCAGCGGTGGCCGGAGGTGGAATCCTTGATCCCCGGTGTGACCAATTTACTGGTACTGCTACGCGATACGCCGGAGGAGCCGACGGCGGTGGAGCGCCGGTTGCGCGAGTGCTGGCTGTCCGCGCAGGTGCTCAACGTCGAAGGGCGACAGATTGATATCCCGGTGTGCTACGGCGGGGAACACGCCACCGATCTGGAGGCGGTATGTCGGCATACCGGTTTTTCCGCCCGGGAAGTTATTCGTCGGCATTCGCAGGGGGTCTATACCGTGGTCGCGCTTGGCAGCGCTCCGGGGTTCGGCTATCTGCATGGTCTGGATCCGCGCCTGGCGACGCCGCGTAAAAAGGTGCCTTCGCTGAATATGCTTAAGGGGACGGTCACCATCGGCGGGCCGCAGGCAGGCGTCTCGGTGCTGACCGGGCCGAACGGCTGGAACGCTATCGGCTACGCGGAAATTGAGGTATTCAATCCCCATGCTGCCATTCCTGCGCTGATGGCGCCAGGCGATATCATCCGTTTTCTGCCTGAGAGAGTCGAACTGTGATTGAGATTGAACAAAGCGCCTCGCTAAATACGATCCAGGATTTAGGCCGCCCGGCGTGGCGCCACCTCGGTGTCTCGGTGAGCGGCGTGATGGACCCGCTGGCGCTACGCGCCGGCAACACCCTGCTGGGGAATGAGGAAAACGCGGCGGCCATCGAAGTGCAAATGTTTCCCTTCCGCGTGCGTTTCCTGGCGGACACCTGGATCGCGCTCACCGGCGCCGATTGCCGTGCAAGGCTCGACGGCGAAGAACTACCGGCCTGGTGGGGCTGCACGGTACGTAAAGGACAGGTGCTGGAGTTGCGTTTTCCCCGTCGCGGCGCACGCGGCTACTTATGCGTGGCCGGGGGCATTGATGTCCCTCAGGTTCTGGGCTCGCGCAGTACCGCCCTGCGCGGCGGTTTCGGCGGACTCGAGGGGCGGCAACTACAGCGCGGCGACGTGCTGTCCTGTGGCCCTTGGCAGGGAGCACCACTTCCGGATTCCGGGATTGGCATTGAGCCGCCGGAAGTGGCCTTAAGCGCCTTTTTCCCGCGCAACGCACAGGGCGATGTACAGATCCGTGCTATCCCCGCCGGCGAGTATCCGCTGTTTGCCGCTGATGCACCGCGTTTCTGGAACCAGGCGTGGAAAATTTCGCAGCACAGCAACCGAACCGGCTATCGCCTGGCGGGGGAGCCTATCCTGCCAGCCGAAACGGTTGAAATGCGCTCCTATGGCCTGATACCGGGCATCGTACAGGTTCCGCCGGCCGGCGAACCGATTATCCAGCTAAGCGATGCCAACACCGCGGGAGGTTATCCCAAAATTGCCTGCGTGATTGAAGAGGACCTCTGGCGCCTGGGCCAGCTCCAGGCGGGTCAGTCAATTCAACTGGTACAGACCGATACGTCTACCGCCATCGCAGTGCGCCAGGAAATTGAACGTTGGCTGCAGCGTTTGCGCGTCAGCATAGCGCCGCTGATCAGGGTCGTTGGTTTATAAGGAACTCAGCATGAAAATTGATGTGAACTCTGATATGGGAGAAGGTTTTGGCGTCTATCAGCTATGTGATGATTCAGCGCTAATGGATAAGGTCTCTTCCGCCAACATCGCCTGCGGTTTTCACGCGGGGGATCCGGCGATCATGACGCGGATGGTACGCCTGGCGAAGGTACGCGGCGTGGGGATTGGGGCCCACCCCGGTTTGCCGGACCGCCAGGGCTTCGGGCGCAAAGAGATGGCGTTCTCTGCCGATGAGATCTGCCAGCAGGTGGTATATCAGCTTGGCGCGCTCTCTGCCATTGCCCGCGCCGAGGGTACCCGGGTAGTTCACCTGAGTTTTCACGCGGCAATGGGCAATATGATTAACCGTGACGATGCGCTGGCGCTGCAGGTGATGCAGGCCGTCGCCCGGATCGATTCGCAACTGATTATCTTCTGCCAGCCGGATACTATAATTGAACGGGCGGCGCAGGCTGCCGGATTGCCGACGCTGACGCTGTTTCTCGCTGACCGGGCCTACGACGATCGCGGACAACTTGTCCCGCGCGGTATTGCCGGTTCGCTAATCAAAGAGGAAGCGGCGGTGCGCGCCAGAGTACGTCAGTTTCTCCAGCAGGGAACGGTGACCACTTTTAGCGGCAATACGCTGTCGATACGTGCGCGTTCGATCCTGGTCCATAGCGATACCCCGGGCTCGCTGGCGCTGGCGACGCTGGTTCGTAGTGAGATTGAAGCCTGCGGCGCGACGGTAGCATCCGCCGCGGAGGTGCTTGCGCAGTAAAGCCTTTCCCCGTGACGAGGGGTGCAAATCGCGCCCCTGACCACTACCTGCTCTCCCTTCACGCTATGCGCTCTCGGACCCACAGTCAGTCAAAACCCATTTGCCATCCCGCCAGGTATGAATCTATCCCTGCGCCCCTCAGGCGCGATAAAAAATGCCTGCCGGTCAGACGCCAGGCAGGCATTTCACTCTGCTTAGCGCGCACAATCTGCGCGCTACAGCTTAACGGCAACCCGCGCAGAAGGCCGCGAGGCGATCGCAACCGGTTTGCAATCGTTCCATACTGGTGGCGTAAGAAAGGCGGAAGTAGGGGCTCATGCCGTAGGCCGCCCCCTGTACCGTCACCACGTGTTGCTCTTCGATAAGCGCCATAACAAAATCGGCGTCGCTGGCGATAAAACGCCCGCTGGCGCTGGTTTTTCCGATAAACGCCTCAATGTTGACGAACAGATAGAAGGCCCCCTGCGGCTTATGGCATCGCAGACCGGGAATACCGGCAAGACGCTCAAGCACGTAATCGCGGCGCTGGCGATAGATTTCCGCCCGTTCTGCCAGCAGATCCTGCGGGCCATCAAGTGCGGCGACGGACCCCGCCTGTGCCAGGGTCGCCACGCCGCCGCTGTTTTGCGTATTGACGTTGCTCATCGCCTTAATCAGCGTCAATGGGCCACCGCAAAAACCCAGCCGCCAGCCGGTCATTGAATAGGCTTTCGAGACGCCGTTCACTGTCAATACGCGATCGTACAGCCGGGGCTCCACCTGTGCCAGGGTCCAGAATTTCACCCCGTCGTACAACAGATGCTCATAAATGTCGTCGGTCATGATCCAGATCTGCGGATGACGCAGCAGCGTCTCACCTAGTGCCAGGAGTTCGGCATGGGTGGCGACCGATCCGGTCGGATTGCTGGGATAATTCAGCAGCAGCCATTTGGTCTTCGGCGTGATCGCTGCTTCGACGTCCTGCGACAGTGGTTTAAAGCCGTACTCTTCATGACAGGGTACTGGCACCGGTGTGCCGCCAGCGAATTTAACGATGTCGGCGTAGCTAATCCAGGATGGCATGGGGATGAGTACCTCATCGCCGGGGTTAATTGTCGCCATCATGGCGTTGAAGATAATCTGTCGGGCGCCGCCGGCGGTCAGGATCTGGCTGATATCGTAGCGTAGCTCATTGTCGCGCAGGAACTTGCGCTGGATGGCCGCACGCAGCGCGGGCGTGCCGTCCGTCGGCGGGTAGCGGGTATCCCCGGCGCATGCTGCGGCATAGGCGGCATCGATCACGTGAGGCGGCGTGGGAAAGTCCGGTTCGCCGGTAGACAGACCAACGACATCGATTCCCTGCGCGGTGAGATCGCGCGCTTTTTGCGTCATGGCGACGGAGGCGGAGACGGTAACATTTTTGAGACGATCGGCGATATCAGGCATGAGGCTGCGGTTCCTGGTTATAAGGTCAGCAAACCCGCACGCGGCGCAGAACGATCCGCCGCGTGCGGCGAGCGGGGGTCAATACACATCAACCAGCATAGAGGGGGGCAAAGGCGGCGAGCTAATAGCGCTTTGTTGTGGGGACATAACGCAATGCGATGACTGACGGGAATCGCCCGCTGACGACTGGCCGGCGAACGGGGCCGCGCGTATGCCCCGATGCCCCCCCACGGTGCAAACGCGGGAGTGCTGAAGAGCGGATTGCCCGAAATGGTGGCGCGATCGGCGGCCTGCGGGGCTTTTAGGTTCTGGCACCGATCTTGCTTGTCATCAGAGATGCGTATTGATGTAGGACAGCTACTATGAATCTTCGCCGCCTGAAATATTTCATCAAAATTGTCGACGTCGGGAGCCTGACGCAGGCCGCTGACATTTTGCATATCGCCCAGCCGGCGCTCAGCCAGCAGCTGGCGACGCTGGAAGGCGAGGTCGATCAGCAGCTATTGATTCGTACCAAGCGCGGGGTTACGCCGACCGATGCCGGGAAAATTCTCTATACCCACGCCCAGGCGATTCTACGCCAGTGCGCGCAGGCGCAGAGCGCCATCGATGGCGCGGGCCGGGCCCTGAGCGGCCAGGTTTCCGTCGGCCTGGCACCCGGCACCGCCGCCCAGCTGCTGGCGATCCCGCTGCTGACCGAAGTGCAGCGCCAGCATCCCGGGATCGTGCTCTATTTCAATGAAAACTTTGGCACGACCCTCAGCGAATTAATCATGAGCGGGCGAATGGATATGGCGGTGATTTATGGCGACCGCGATATTCACGGTTTGCGTTTTCTGCCGCTGATGAAAGAGGAGCTTTTTTTCGTCTGCCCGCACACGCTGGGGGAGCCCCGGCGCGAAATCTCCCTGGCGGAGGTCGCCCGCTACGATCTGTTTCTACCGCGCATTTATAACATTATGCGTAAAGCCGCGGACGACGCCTTTACACTGGCCGGACTGAGCTACCGGGTGAAGTGCGAGATTGAATCGCTGACCACGCTTAACGCCGCGCTGGCGGCGGATCTCGGCGGCACCATCATGCCGGAGTCCGCGGCGCGCACCATGCTCCAGCCCGCCAATGCCTGGATGGCGAGAATTGTCGAACCCAATGTACTCACCTCGCTCTCGTTCTGTATGTCCGACCATCTGCCGCTTTCGCAGCCCGCGGAAGCGGTGAAGGGGATTTTGCTCTCCCTGATGGCGCAGCGGACTGAGGACAACCGGCCGCTAACCCTGGTGGGATAATAAGTCCCCCTTATTGCCTCAAAGCGAAACCCTCTTATCAACCCGTCCGATACCCGCGCTAGAGTCACTACTCTGGCGCGCGGCACTGCCGTGCTCTGACCCTTGCGCGATGGAATCATGATGGAAAAAGAACTGATAGCTTTTGAGGACGTGCGCCAGCTGGCGCAGAAGATGCATAACGCCGGACTACGGGAGCTTGAATGGCGCGGCGCGGACTGGTCGGTTCGCCTGCGCTACCCCGGTGGCAAAACGATGGCCGAACCGCCGCCTCTGCCGCCGCCGGCGGCCGAAACCCGTCAGCTATCGGTGTGTTCCCCGATACCGGGACGCCTGCTGCTGAGCCACCCCAGCCATGGGGAGGCGTTCGTCAGCGAGGGGCAGCGCGTTGCGCCGAACGATATCCTCGCGCTGGTGCAGGTCGGGCCGCTCTATTTGCCGGTGCGCAGCCCGGTGGCCGGGACGCTCAAAAACCTTGTGGCACAGGCGGGGAGCCGGCTGGAGTACGGCAGCGAGATCGCGCTGCTGCTGCCCACGGATGCCGCTTCCGCGAAGTTATAAGGACCCCTTATCGGGCCAAACTATTTATGTCTTATCCCCGTTGGACATAACTGCATACAGTCAGAAAAACAACGTCAAAGGCAGATCGGTCTGCCGCAACAGGAGAGGCTCATATGCCATTTTCAGATTATAAAGTGGCCCTGGTGACCGGCGCTTCCGCTGGGATGGGGGAAGCGATTGTCGAACGCCTTTGTCAGGAAGGAATTGAGGTCCATGCGGTCGCGCGTCGCCATGAACAGCTTGCCGCCCTGGCGGACAGAACTGGCTGCATTCCCCACGCCGTCGACGTCGGCGATCTATCGGCGCTGACCGCACTGTGCCAGGATCTGCAGGTCGATATTCTGGTGAACAACGCCGGCGTTTCTCATCCGGGATCGATTCTCGATGCCGAGGCCGACTGGGTCAACACCCAGGTGGATGTCAACCTGCGTGCCGTGCTGCACCTGTGTCGTCTGTTGGTACCGGGAATGGTGGCGCGCGACTGCGGCCACGTCATTAATATTACCTCCATCGCTGCGATTTATAACTTCAATGGCAATTCCATCTATCACGCCACCAAAGCAGGAGTGCACGCGCTGTCGCGTCAGCTGCGCGTCGATTGCTACGGCAAGCGGGTGCGAATTACCGAAATTTGCCCGGGGCGGGTGGCGACGGAGATATTCGGTAACGTATCCGGCGATCATGAAGAGGCCCGCCGTCGCTTTATCGATGGTTTCGAGCTGCCGGAAGCAAAAGATATCGCCGACTGCGTGGCCTTTGCGCTCGCCGCGCCGGTGGCGGTCAATATCGGCAATATTGAGATCACCCCGACGCTGCAGGTACCTGGTGGGTTATCCACGATGCGTCCCGGCGACCGTGAATCCTGAATGACGGTAAACGAGGAGGATATATGGCACTCGACTTCAGTAACGTGATGACTGGCCACTACGGTCAGATGATTATTGATGGCACCGTCGTCACTCTGGAACTGGCGTTGGGTGCATGGCTGCTGGCCATGTTTATTGCGCTGGTGCTGGTGATGATCCGCCTGAGCAACAAGCGCTTCGCGCAGCTTTTGGTCGCGGCGTACGTATCCTACCACCGCAACGTACCAACGCTTATTCAACTGATGATGTGGTATTTCGCGATTCCGACGCTGCTGCCCGAGTCGTTGCAGATGTGGGTTAACGAGATGAATGCGGAGTTTCTGTTTTCGCTTGTCGCGCTGGGATTGTGCCAGGCGGCCTACTTTTCAGAAGACATCCGCAGCGGTCTGCGTGCCATCCCCGAAGGACAGAATGAAGCAGCGAGGGCACTAGGAATGGGATATTTGCGCGCCATGTGGCTGGTGATTCTGCCACAAGGGATCCGTAATGCGTTGCCATCGGTGATTAACCACACCGTGCTGCTGTTTAAAAATACCAGCCTTGCAATGGTCATTGGCGTTACCGAGTTGACTTACGTAACGCGCGATATTGAAAACCAGACCTTCCGTACCTTCGAAGCTTATATGGTGGCGACGGTAGGCTACCTGGCCTTCTCTTTGTTGCTGATGGGGATGGGAGCGCTGCTGGCCCGTCGCTTTCAGCGCGCGTATGCGAGGTAATATGTATGTTTGATTTTTTCACGATTCTGCGTGATAACGGCCTGTTGTTGCTGATGGGGCAGTATCCTGATGGTCCGCTGGGCGGTGTCCTGTGTACCTTGCTGGTGTCGCTGCTGGCAGTGCTGTTCGCCTTCCCGGTCGGCGTGCTGTTGTGCCTCGCTCGCCTCTCTCCGTGGCGCTGGCTGAGCTGGCCGGTCACCTGCTGGATCTATCTGCTGCGCGGTATCCCTCTGATGATGGTGGTGTTCTGGACCTATTTCTGCGTGCCGCTGCTGATTGGCCACAACATTAGTGGCTTCAGCACGATGCTGTGTACGCTGGTTATCTACGAGAGCACTTATATCGCTGAAATTGTGCGCGGCGGGATCCAGGCGCTGCCTTCAGGGCAATATGAAGCCTCCCGCGCGCTGGGAATGGGGCATGTGCGGGCTCTGCGCCTGGTGATTCTACCGCAGGCGTTGTACAACGCGCTGCCAAGTTTGGTCAGCCAACTGGTGTCGATTATCAAAGATAGTACCCTCGGCTACGTTATTAACGTTCCGGAGCTGACCTATGCGGCCAACCAGGTCAGTAATCAGCTGCTGACAAAACCGTTCCAGGTCTTTGCCATCGTAGCGCTGAGCTACTACATCATTAATTTTAGCCTGACGTGGCTGGCCAATCGCCTGGAGCTGCGTATTGCCAGCAGGAGGCAACGTGCACAGTCCGCTGTGGGAAAGCCGGTCACGCCGCTGGTTCTCGACCCGTCACCATCACAAACTCAATAAGGAACAACCATGCGACCGATGATTCTGTTCAATCAGGTGAATAAATGGTACGGGGAATATCAGGCCCTGACCGACGTCAGCGCCGAAATAAAAAGCGGTGAAGTGGTGGTGGTGTGCGGTCCTTCCGGATCCGGCAAATCGACGCTAATCCGGACGGTCAACCGTCTTGAGCCTATCGAACAGGGACAGATCTTGTTTGACGGCATTGATATTCATGGCTCGAGCACCAGGCTGAACCAGCTGCGTACGCGAATCGGCTTTGTCTTCCAGAGTTTCAATCTGTTTCCGCACGTTTCGGTGCTGGAGAATATCATGATGTCGCCGGTGAAAGTTCTCGGCGAGAAGCGTTCGGAAGCCCGACGTCATGCCGGGGAGCTGCTGGAAAGGGTGGGAATGTCGCACAAGGCCGACGTTTACCCGGCGCAGCTTTCCGGCGGCCAGCAGCAGCGGGTGGCTATCGCCCGGGCGCTGGCGATGAAGCCGCCGGTCATGCTGTTTGACGAACCGACATCTGCACTCGATCCGGAAATGGTCGGTGAGGTGCTGAGCGTGATGCGCGGGCTGGCGCAGGAAGGAATGACCATGATGTGCGTTACTCATGAAATGAACTTTGCTCGTGACGTCGCCGATACGATCTGGTTTATGGATCAGGGACAAATACTGGAAAAGGCTGCTCCGGATAAATTCTTCACCGCGCCGCAACATCCGCGCGCGAGACGTTTCCTCAATGATTTACTGCTCCATTAGGAGTGAATTCACTGATCATGGAACTGGTAGGCACTTTTCAGCCTTGTACGCCTGATGAATTTCATCGGGCGTTTTGCATTGTAGTAGCAGTTGTATTGTACATTTCTACTCTACCGGCTTTCTTGCCTGTACCAGAGACCATCGGCAGTTATCCATTTTCGAAGTGCCGCAGCTCCAGATTCTCGACGGTCGTTCCGTTAGATGCTGCTTGCGAGCAGCATCTAACGGAACATACGGTTTTTAACAATCGACTGAATGACATTACTCCGGCTGAGTTCTTAATCTGACATAGTCATTAGAATCCTGATGTCCCCATGACTCGATGGTTTGAGCCTTTATGCAAGAAAAAGTGACATTACTAAATGGGGTGAAAGTGACATCAGAATATTGCAGGTACATTAGCTGTCAAAGCTAAGTTAATAGGTACGGGGGGCAAAGTTCAAATGTCCGCTCTGTGCCAGGAGCGGACATCGCTGAAATAGTGTTATGTTAATCGGCAGCGGTTCGTGATGTGTGTAGCTCGCGCAACGAGGGAATTGGCTGATACCGAATAATAATGGAGAAGATGAATGACAATTGATTTGATTGCAATTTCTGCAATTGGTGTAGCTATCTTGATCGGCGCAATGAGCCCGGGAGTTAGCTTTCTCCTCGTTGCCCGCACTGCCATGTCCAGTTCACGGCGGGCGGCATTATTTGTTGCAGCGGGTATGGGTTTTGGTGCACTTGTCTTTGCTGCCATAGCGTTAGCGGGTCTTCACACACTTCTGACGTTGGTGCCGTCACTTTACACAGCTCTTAAAGCTGCCGGTGGTTGTTATCTCCTATGGCTGGCGTTAAAAATGTGTCGTCGTCCTTCAAACCGGTTTAGTGATCATGCCGTATTAGAGAACGTCAGCACCTCAAAAGCTTTTCTTACTGGGGTATTCACGCAAATCAGCAATCCTCATACCGCTCTGGTATTTGCCAGTATCTTTTCCGCAACGCTTAGCAAAGATATTCAGCCTATTATGTATATCATTCTGCCTATAATGGCATTCGTTATTGATTTGATTTGGTATGCAGTCGTGGCATGCCTGTTATCAACTGAAGGTCCACGTCATGCTTACATTAAATACCGTAAATTCTTAGACAGAATAAGCGGAGCAGTTATGGCCTTTCTTGGAATTCGACTGCTGTTAAAGTAAGTCAACGAATACAATTCAGTCCATGGATATACCGCCCTGATATCCGCTCTTCGCTCATGAAGGACGACCATACTCAAATCTCCCATATTGCAGGAGATTTGATCATGAACACGTCACCGTGGAACAAAGGCCGTATCGTCGGCCAAAAAAGACCACTTCAGATATCTCATATCTGGGGATCTGAATCAGGCTTGAACTAGAAGGTAAGACACGCGATTTTGTTCTGTTCAACATGGTTCTGGATAGTAAACTTCGGGCCTGCGATTTGGTGAAGCAGAAGGTTTCTGATGTAGTCTACGGACACTCAGTTTCGGGCAGAGCGACAGTACTGCAGCAAAAAACCGGGAGCAGGTCAGGGTAGCTAATTCTTGGTCAGGGCTACACCTTTGCTGAATCAGTCACCGCAACAATAACCTGATGGATAAGACAATGCGGGATGGGTGGCAGAGGAATCAATATACAGGTATCTAAGCGCGTTTTAATGTAACAGAGCCTAACTATAATTGTTCGATGTTTGGCTTAACGATTTTATTATTTCAGAAGAGAGATTTGATATTAACTCATCGCTGTGTTTGGATAATAACGAAAAACGGGGGAGTTCGAAAATAAGACGCTCTCTTGTTGGCTCGAAATAGTCGGGGACATTTGGTCCTGTCTCTACGCAACACTGGGCGAATCCCCATAAGATATCGAGTATTTCAACCATAAGTAACTCATCGGCACTATCAAGAATTTCTAATATAAAAGGAAGGGCAAGATATCCCGCTGGCGCCATAGAAACATGCTGATGACATAGTCCGCACCAAAGTTTATGACTGGCGGTCTTTGCTACTTCATGATCAGCTGATGATAATTGTAATAATAGTTCAGGAACATCGTTTGCGGGTCCATATGCTGTATAGGATGAATTCCAGTTTACTGCATAAACTCTATCCTTCAGTGATGCATTACTCATCAATGATTTCCTTTGTATTAATTAGTATAGTTAATTGGTTTTCCGCATTAAATATAATTTAGCCAACACTAGTTCTGCTTACAATAAATAGTCTTAAGCGTATCACTGCAATTATAACCATTTAGTCGCAAAAACCTTCACTTTATCTGCATTTATTGATGAAGTGAAGTTTATGGCGTGGATACACTCAATATCGTCTGCTCTTTGCTCTCAGCGGACCAACAGCACTCACATCCGCTTCGTACCCGGAGCGGATGTGAGCAGGTATAATTCAACAAGGGTCAGGCCAATATTGAATGCGGTATTAAGTCAGCGAACTCTCAATAACGAAAAAGTTCGCTGCACGCTCGTTTGAATGGATGTCTGAAGGGAACAAGGATATCTACAAATCAAAGACAGGCTTCGGAAACTGCGTAGCTATCCTCGAACATGCGAAAACGGGTAATAAGACCATCTTCAATGTACATATCTAGTACAAACTCGGTTTCAATCAGCTTATCCGTTTTTTTAACGCGTGATGCTTACAATCGCACTGCTTAAAAAATCGCTCACCGTCTTCATGCATAGATCGCGCTCTTCAACGTGCGGCATATGGCTTGAGTCTTCAAAAATGACCCACCGCGCGCCGAGGATATGGTCCATAAAGGGCTGTACCACTTCCGGCGTGGCTTCATCGTAGCGCCCGGAAATCAGCAGCACCGGAATCTGAATTTGCGCGAGGCGGTCGATAATCGTCCACTCTTTCATGCTGCCGATGACGTGGAATTCGGTGGGGCCATTCATAGCGTGATAGACCGTTGGATCGGCATCCATAGCATCAAAGGTGCGCCGGACTTCCGGCGGCCAGGGATCAAGCCGACAGACGTGACGTTGATAAAATACCGCGCTTGCCGCCTTATATTCTGCGCTGTCCAGCGTACCCGCCGCCTCATGTGCCAGCAGCGTCTTCTGGACATCGGCAGGGAGCTGCGCCCGGAGTTCTGCTGCGCCCTGCAGCCACAGCGCCATTGAGGCCGGAGAGTTGGCGATAATCAGCGCTTTTAAGCCCGTTGGCTGGGTCACAGCATGTTCTGCGCCTAGCATGCCGCCCCACGATTGACCCAGTAGGGCGTAATTATCGGCAATGTCGAGATAGCGCAGCAGGTTATCCAGTTCGTTGAGGAACAGTGCCGGTTGCCAGAAGTCGGCAGGCTGCTGCGGTAGATGAGTTGAGCGGCCGTTGCCTAGCTGATCGTAGTGGATCACCGCTCGCCCGCTGAGGGCGATATCACGGAACGCATCGACATAATCGTGCGTACATCCCGGCCCGCCGTGGGCAATAACCAGCGGCGTCAGGCCACTATGGATGTCGCCACAAATACGAAACCAGGTTTGGTATTCCCGAAACGGGGCGTAGCCTTCGCTAATGGTGTACATGAATGATCTTTACCCTGCTAAGTGGACCGGCTTTCAGGGTAAAGGGTCGCAACCAACGCTGAACACTAGCAAAAATGCTAGTTCTTAGCTGTCGAGCAGGCGGTAATGCAGAGCGCGTACTACCGCCTGTACGCGATTGCTGGCGCCCAGTTTTCTGGCTGCGGTATTCAGGTGCAATGTCACCGTCGCCACCGAGCGGTGCAGTTTACGGGCGATCTCTTTGGCGGTGAGCCCTTCAGCAGACCACGCCAGACATTCGCGTTCACGATTGCTTAGCTTCACGTGGAGACAGGTCAGCATGGTGCTATCGAATAGCGGAAAGGCTGACTCCTGGAACTGGTGGGCAATCAGCATCAGCTGCGCCAGGGTCGCGCTGATTTCCCGTTCCTGACGCTGGCCGGTATGGATGCCGGTGAGAGTAACGAATCCGCCGTTGGGGAGATGCAGGGGAACCGTTGCTCCACAGGGCATATTGTGTTCACGCATATAGTCGGTGACTGCGGTAGCGTGATCGTCGAGCCTGCCGCGCAGCATGCTTCTGTCCGGCCGTTGATAGGACCAGACGAAGGGCGCGCAGCTCTCCAGCGCACAGTGTTGTACCGGATCAACCTGGTAATATCCTCGCTCGCACCATAGCTGGCGCATATCCTCCGGTACATTGCACGTTTTCAGCAGCGATGGCGTAATCAGCTCCCCCTCCAGCGAACGCGGGACCGGCGTGTAGTCGTAAATAACCGCGTCAAATCCCAGCGTCCGGGTGTGCTGGAAAAGCCCACTGAATGCGTCATCCAGGCTGGTTGCCCGGGTGCTGCCGGGGCGTTCAAACTCCAGTCGCATATAACCCCCTTTATGTTAAACGAGACCTGCGACGGGCACGATTTGTGCAAAACCGTCAATAGCTCGCTCTGAGGCATGCAATTCCGGTGCCGTTCCGGCGCAGCGCAAAACTAGTATTTTTGCTAACTGTTCAGCTTCCGACGTTGTCGTTAGCGTTAAGGCTACGACACACCAGCAGCATCGACGACGAGGAACACACCATGTGGAGCGAAGTAGCGCCCGATCAGTGCCATAACATTGCTGTGGATGGTTATAACGTCGTGGCTTATCAATTTGGTGACGGCGATGAGACCGTCCTCTGCCTCAACGGCGGACCTGGGCTGCCCAGCGACTATTTGCGTGAGGCTCACTCCTGCCTGAAACAGCACGGCTACCGGGTGATTGCCTTTGATCAACTGGGAACCGGGAAATCCGACCGACCGGATGACGCCAGCCTGTGGACCATGGCGCGCTACGTACGTGAAGTGGAAACCGTCCGCCAGGCGCTGGGGCTCGGTAAGGTGCATCTGCTTGGTCATTCGTGGGGCGGATGGCTGGCGATTGAAGTGGCATTGCACCATCCTGGCGCAATTTGCTCGTTGATTCTGGAAAACACCGTCGCCGATATGCCGCATCTGGTGCAGGAACTGAACCGCCTGCGCGGTGCACTGGGACCAGAAACCGTCGCCATGATGCAGCGCTATGAAGCGCTGGACTGGCTGGATCACCCGGCCTATCAGGCGGCGATTACCCTGCTTAATTATCGCCACGTCTGCCGCCTTGATGTGTGGCCCGAACCTGTTAAGCGATCGCTTGAGGACTGGAATTCGGGGCCGTATATCACAATGCAGGGGCCGAACGAATTCCTCTATACCGGTAATTTAAAAGCGTGGAACCGCAGCGCGGAACTGGCTTCGATCCGCGTGCCGTGCCTGATAGTCACCGGGCAGCATGATGAACTTACACCCGCCTGCGCCCTGAAAATGAAGCAGAGACTGGCGAATGCCGAAATAGCAGTTTTTGCCAATAGCAGCCATATGCCGTTTTACGAAGAGCCACAGGCTTACTACCCGGTTCTGCTCGATTTTCTGGCGCGTCAGCGCGATACGGGAGGATGTTGATGCATCGTTACCGCTTTCTGCTTTTTCGCCCGCTACAACTGCTGCCGGTTCTGCTCGGCATCAGCTTGATCACCTTCATGATGGTGCGGGCGATCCCCGGCGATCCGGCGCGCATTCTGCTGGGGGTCCGCAGCACTCCGGCTGCGCTGGCCCGCATCCGCGCGCAGTTTGGTCTCGATGAGCCGCTATGGGTGCAGTACGGCTATTTTCTACGCAACCTGCTGCAAGGAGAACTGGGGAAGTCGATTGTGTATCGCGTGGATACTCTGAAGCTGATTGGTTCGCGTCTTGAACCAACGCTGTGGCTGGTACTGGGCAGCGTCCTGTTGGCCATTGCCTTGACGGTGCCACTAGCGGCGATTGCCGCACGTCAGCGTGGACGTCTCGCCGATCGGCTGATTCGTCTTTTTACCACCGCCGGGCTGGGGTTTCCAGCGTTCTGGCTCGGTATCATGCTGATTCTGCTGTTCAGCATCGTGCTTGGCTGGTTCCCGGTTTCCGGCTACGGCAGCGATTTTTTAGACCAGTTACGCCATATGGTTCTGCCGTGCCTGACCGTGGCGCTGGCGCTTTCAGCGGTATTAATTCGTAACCTGCGCGCCAGCCTGCTGATGGAGATGAATAGTGACTATGTCGTGGCGGCACGGGCGCGCGGGCAGCGGGAAAGACGCATTTTCTGGCGACATGTGCTGCCCAATTCGCTGGTGCCAACCATCAATCTGCTGGCGGTGAATATCGGCTGGTTAATCGGCAGTACTGTAGTTATCGAAAGCGTGTTTGCCATCCCTGGCCTCGGGCAACTGCTGGTAAAGGCGATTTTTAGCCGCGACTACATGGTGGTTCAGGGCGTGGTCATGGTCTTTGCCCTTGCCACCGTGGCGGTCAGCCTGCTGGCGGACATTCTGACCGTGGCTCTCGACCCGAGGATAAAACTATGAAGGTGACGGCAACGTTTTCCCGTCTGCGTCAGCGGATTATTCCGCGCCAGCAGGCGCTATATGCCGGGCTGGCCATTGTCGGATTGTGGCTGTTGGTGGCCTGCCTGGCACCGTGGATAGCGCCGTTTGATCCGATTGCTCAGGACGTGTCCTCCAGCCTGCTGTCGCCGGGCGGAGCGCACCCGTTCGGTACTGACAACTTTGGTCGCGATGTCTTTTCCCGGGTGCTATGGGGCGCGCGGGTCGATCTGCAAATTTGCATTCTGGGAGTCCTGTTCCCCTTTATGCTCGGTACCACGCTGGGTGCGCTCTCCGGCTATCTTGGCGGCGTCGTGGATGCGCTGGTGATGCGGGTGATTGATATTGTGCTGGCTTTTCCGTTTCTGGTACTGATGCTGGCGATTATTGCCATCCTCGGGCCGGGGCTGAGCAGCTTTTATATTGCGATGGCGATAGTGGGCTGGGTCTCCTATGCCCGGCTGGTGCGCGCTCAGGTACTGACGCTGAAACAGCGAGATTTTATTCTGGCTGCCCGCAGCCTGGGCTATGGACACCTGCGCATTTTGTTCCGCCATCTGCTGCCGAATGTGCTAACCGGCGCGATCGTTTTTTCGATGTCCGACTGCGTACTGGTGCTGCTAAACGGGGCCTCGGTGAGCTATCTCGGGCTCGGCGTGCAGCCTCCAACCGCTGAATGGGGCGTGATGGTTGCCGAAGGGCAGAGCTTTATCACCACCGCGTGGTGGATAACGACCTTTCCGGGGATCGCCATCGTGCTGTTGGCAATGGGATTCAGCCTGCTGGCCGATGGGCTGGGGGATAAGTTAGGGGAGCGCGTATGAGTTTGTTGAAGGTTAATCACCTGACGGTCACGCGTGGTGAAGATATCGCGCTGGTAGATAACGTCTCATTAAGTCTCGAAGCCGGTGAGATGCTCGGGCTGGTCGGCGAGAGCGGGTCGGGAAAAACCGTAACCTGCCGGGCGCTGATGCGCCTGTTGCCGGGGGCCGGGCTGCGGATTACTGGCGGAGAAGTTCTGCTGGGAGGCCGCGATATTTTGTCCCTGAGCGAAGGGCAAATGTCGGCGGTGCGCGGACGGGAAATCGGCATGATTTTCCAGAACCCCTCCAGCCACTTGAATCCGGTGATGACTATAGGGGAACAGATTGCAGAAAGCCGCCGCCTCCATTTTGGCGCTAACCGTCGTCAGGCGCGGGAGGATGCGCTGGCGCTGCTGCGACAAGTGGGGGTCCCGGACCCGCAGAATCGGCTCAATAACTATCCGCATGAATTCTCCGGCGGCATGCGTCAGCGGGCGATGATTGCCGTCGCCCTCGCACCGGAGCCCACGCTGTTGATTGCCGATGAACCGACGACCGCGCTGGACGTGACCGTGCAGATGCAGATTTTGCGCCTGCTGAGCGACCTGCGCGCTGAGCTGGGGCTGGCGGTCATTATGATCACTCACGATCTCGGCGTGGTGGCGCAAACCTGTGACCGGATTGCGGTGATGTACGGCGGCCGACTGTGCGAGGTGGGCGGCAAGCGAGAAGTGCTGGCCGGGCCGTTGCACCCATACACTCGCGGACTTATTGATTGCCAGCCGGTCAGCGAAGGCGGGCAGGGGAGGTTGACGACCATCGACGGCCAGCCGCCGGTTGCCGACCACTTTCCATCGGGCTGCCGTTTTCATCCGCGCTGTCGACGCGCCGATGAGGTCTGCCTGCACCAGCCGTTGCTACGCTACGGGCAGGATAGCCACAGCCACGCGGCAGCCTGCCATCACATATTGCCGACGCTTATCCGGCGGGAGGGATAATGGCTCACCCTAACTGGCCGCTGCTTGAGGCCGATAACCTTTCCGTCACCTTTCCGGTTTCCGGCGGGCTTTGGCAAGCGAAAAAAGTGGTGCAAGCGGTTAACCAGGTCACGGTACAAATTTATCCCGGCGAGACGCTGGGCCTGGTCGGCGAGTCCGGCAGCGGTAAAAGCACCCTTGGACGGGCGCTGTTGCAGCTCGAACGGGTTGCTGCCGGAGAGGTGCGGTTCGAAGGTCAGCGTATTACGCATGGCTTAACCAGCGATATCGCCCGTCTGCGCCAGCAAAGCGCGATGATTTTCCAGGATCCTTTTGCGTCATTAAATCCGCGACAGACCGTGGGAGAAAGTATTGCGGAGGTACTGCGCGTTCATCAGAAGGTACCGCGCGCGCAAGTTGCTCAGCGGGTAGCGGAACTGCTCACCTTGGTTGGCCTGCGTACGCAGCAGGCCGGCGCGAAACCATCTCAGCTTAGCGGTGGTCAGTGTCAGCGCGCCGGTATTGCCAGAGCGCTGGCCATCGAGCCGCGGCTGATTGTGGCGGATGAGTGTGTCGCGGCGTTGGACGTCTCTATTCAGGGGCAGATCGTGAATTTATTGATGGATCTGCGGGAGAAGATGGGGCTGGCGATTCTGTTTATTGCTCACGACCTGGCGATTGTGCGTCGGCTCTGCGATCGCGTCGCGGTGATGTATCTCGGGCGGATCGTGGAGGAGGGGCCTACGGAAGCGGTCTTTACCCGACCACTGCATCCCTATACTGCCGCGCTGGTATCCGCGATCCCGGAAATTGACCCGGATAAACCGCTGCCAAAAAATTTGCTGGGGGGCGAGCCGCCCAGCCCCGTCGCTGTTCCACCAGGTTGTGCATTTCATCCGCGCTGCCCTTATGCGCAGGTGCAGTGCCGCACCGGCGAACCACCACCAACCCGGCAGATTGCCGACCACGCTTATGCCTGCGTATTGAACCACGAAGGCAATGAGACCGTTTTTCCTTTGACAGGGGGATCTATTGATGAAGCACAGGCATGTTAAATTACTGGCGGCGAGCGTTTTTCTGACGCTCAGCGTGGTGAGCGAAATAGCGCAGGCGGCAGGTGTATTGACCATTGGCCGTCGCGAGGACAGCACCACTTTTGACCCGATAAAATCGGCGCAAAATGCCGACAACTGGGTTTTTTCCAACGTCTTCGATCCGCTGGTACGGGTGGATAAAACCGGGACTAAGCTGGAGCCTGGCGTGGCAGAGAGCTGGACGATTTCCCCGGACGGCAAGGTCTACACCTTTAAAATTCGCGATACCAAATTCTCTGACGGCACACCGCTGACCGCCAACGATGCGGCGTTTAGCCTGTTGCGTATCCGCGATGATCAAGGTTCGCTGTGGCGCGATTCCTACAGCATTATCGCTAAAGCTGAGGCCACGGACCCGCGCACCCTGGTGGTCACGCTGAAATCGCCCTCAGCGCCATTCTTATCGCAGCTGGCACTGCCGAACGCCTCGGTGGTTTCACAGCAGGCTATGAAGGCGGAAGGTGAAGAGGCCTTTGCCGAAAAACCGGTAGGTTCCGGCGCGTTCAGCGTTAAAGAGTGGCTGCGTGGCGAAAAAATCGTGTTGGTTAAGAACCCGAACTTCTGGCAGGCGAAGAACGTTAGCCTGGATGGCGTGGAGTGGTTAACCATTCCGGATGATAATACCCGAATGCTGAAAGTGCAGGCCGGTGAGCTTGACGCCGCGCTGACCGTGCCTTTCTCGCGCATTGCATCGTTACAAAAAGATGCCAATCTGAAGGTTGAACTGGATCCTTCCACTCGGGAAGACCATCTGCTGATCAATCATTCTCACGGCGCGCTGGGCAAGGTGGAAGTGCGTCAGGCGCTGGACTTTGCGATTGATAAAGACGCTATCGTGAAGACTGTGACCTTTGGGTATGGTCAGGTGGCGAACTCCTACATTCCCGCCGGGGCGCTTTACCACTACGCGGACAATCTTCGCAGGCCATACGATCCGCAAAAGGCCAAAGAGATGCTGAAAGCGGCGGGGGCGGCCGATCTGAAGCTGAACTATGTGGTTAACGCCGGGGATGAAGTGGATGAGCAAATCGCAATTTTGCTCCAGCAGCAGCTGGCGAAAGTCGGGGTGACGGTGAATTTACAAAAAGTCGATCCGAGCCAGAGCTGGGATATGCTGGTAGCCGGGGATTACGATATTTCGGTGATGTACTGGACGAACGATATTCTTGACCCTGACCAGAAAACCACCTTTGTGCTTGGTCATGATGCCAATATGAACTATATGACCCGCTATCATAACGAGCAGGTTAAAGCGCTCGTGGCCGCGGCGCGCGTCGAAATGGACAGTGAAAAGCGCGAGCAGATGTATATCGACCTGCAAAAAATGGCCAAAGCCGACGTAAACTGGGTTGATCTGTATTACAGCCCGTATCGCAACGTCAGCCGCAAGAATATCGACGGTTTTTACCAAAATCCGCTGGGGCGCTTCTTCCTGGAAGATACCGTCAAAAACTAATGCCTCTTTGCGCCGGTTGGTCTCGGCCACCGGCGCTTTTTTTGATCTTTTCGGACAACACGCTTCCTCGGGAAACCCTCGACGTGCTTACTCCTACCACGTACAGCAGCTCCTCACGCATTATCAGTAGGTATGGCCTTAGCAGGATGGGGGACAGAACCTATCACACAGCAGCCGGCTGCACCGGGCTTCGGCGGACTGGCTTCTGCGTCCTGTATTACGCTTGCGGGGCACCTTCTGTACTGCAAAAAAATACTCTCTCCGCAACTAAATACGAGTGGGTCCCATTTATTGACAGCCTTTAAGGGCGAGTATAAGGGGAATATAACTGTGTATATACAGTTAATGAGTGAGGATTATCATAGTGAATCCGCTAAAAGGACACAAAGTGAGAACTTGATTTAACTCCCGCTTACGCCTGTAATCCGAGGGTGGGTTATGCCAGCAACTTTACAATTGTTCGCTCAGAGCAGCCTCTTAGGGGCTTGCGTACGGGCAAGTTCGTGCAGCAGACATTGCAACGCGGAGTATTTGTTGAAAATTTGTGTTTATGGATCGCTATGGACATCAGCTTGCCTCGAGTAAGAGGATGGGGATACCGGACAGATATGCCGAAAATACACCCCAACCCCATAGGCTGTTGGGGGTAATCATAATGCCTGGCCGACCTACCTGCGAATAACATAGCGGACTAAAGACATTGTTTCTCAATGGTTATTTTCGTTACTGAGCCTGTTTGAGCTTTATCCCCGGTAGTACCATACATAGACACCCGATAAACGGCACCAATCGCATCTATATCCGGGCGCAGGCTCGCCGGACACTCTACTGCGGCTTCCGTCCAGTTGGTCCCGGCCTGCACGCGCAGTTCGCGAAATGACAGCTGGTTTTCGACGGCTGCTGCAGCCAGCTGACGGCTGATTTGCAGGGCTGTTTCGATCCCCCGCGGGGTGACGAGATCTACCGGGCTGACGCACGCCTCACGGACCTGGTGAAACAGCCACTGCAGCTCGTCTGGCGTCATCGCCTGAGGGCTAAACACCCCGTCTCCGTTGATTCTCCGGTAGATTTGTCGCAACGACTGGTCCGGGTCAGTGGACAGCTGCAGAGACTCATCCTGAGGCAGGCTGCTCTGCAGGCTGTGCTCGACCAGACGCTACGTCAGAGCATTGACCGAGATTTTTTCGCTGCCGGCGCGGTTTTTCAGCAGCTCAATTAATTTTCTGGAAAACCAGAGTGTTAACTGACCGATCATCCGTCTGCCCTCGTCGTCATTTGGTTTCAGGCCAAATGTTATCGACGATGTCCCTTCTAACGCCCACGCTTGCGCCAGCGTGGGTACGTTGTGGAGGTTTTATCAACCCGCTTTCACGGCAATCACGTCGATCTCAACTTGCCATTCCGGACGAGCCAAATGTGAAATCATCAGTCCGGTAGAGACCGGGAACACGCCTTTCAACCAGCGGCCCATGATGTTGTATACCGTTTCACGGTGGCGAACATCGGTCAGATAAACGGTAATTTTGCAGATCTCTTGCAGGTTGCTGCCGCTCTCTTCCAGCAGCATGTTGATGTTGTACATTGCCTGCTCGGTTTGCGCCGCAATATCACCGATGCCCACTGATTCACGGGTGTCTAAGTTTTGCCCAATTTGCCCGCGTAGAAAGACCATATTTCCGGCGACAACGGCCTGACACAGATCGTTATCCAGATTTTGTTCCGGATAGGTCTCTTTGGTATTAAACGGACGAATACGCGTGTGTACCATTTTTTGCTCCAGGGTGTATTAGCGGCCCTCAGGCCAGGAATTGACGAAGTTCTGCCGTTTGCGGCTGAGTAAACAGTGTGTCCGGGCTACCCACTTCGTGGACGCGCCCTTGATGCATAAACACTACCCGGTCGCTGACTTTGCGCGCGAAATTCATTTCGTGCGTGACCATGATGATGGTCATACCTTCCTGCGCCAGCGACTCAATCACCTGCAGCACTTCGCCGACCAGCTCCGGATCCAGCGCGGAGGTTATTTCATCGCACAGCAAGATTTCCGGATTCATCGCCAGCGAGCGGGCAATCGCGACGCGCTGCTGTTGACCGCCGGAGAGGCTATCCGGCCAGGCATCAAATTTATCGGCCAGGCCGACGCGTTCCAGTAACCGTCTGGCTGTGCGCTCGGCTTCACCTTTGGCCATCTTTTTCACCAGCGTCGGGGCCAGCATCACGTTCTTACCCACGGTAAGGTGAGGAAAAAGATTAAAGCTCTGAAAAATCATGCCGACGTTTTGCCGCAGTTCGCGCAGAGCGGCGCCGTTGTCCTGCTGCACCGGCTGCCCGTCCACCCGCAGCTCTCCCGCCTGATAGGCATCCAGGCCATTAATGCAGCGTAATAAGGTGCTTTTCCCCGAGCCGCTTTTGCCGATAATGCACACCACTTCCTGGCGTTTTATCTGCAAATCAATGCCTTTCAGCACCTCGTTTTCGCCAAAACGCTTACGCAGCGCGCGTATATCCACCAGGGAAAAATCGGCTGTCTGGGTCATCAGTTGGTTCTCCGTGACAAACGTTGTTCAAGATGCCGGCTCCATATGGAGAGCGGAAAGCACAGAAAGAAGTAGAACAGGGCCACGCTGCCGTAAATCAGGAAGGGTGAAAACGTGGCGTTCGAGATGATCTGCCCGGCGCGCGTCAGTTCGACAAAACCAATCACCGACGCCAGCGCCGTGTTTTTAATGGCCTGCACTAAAAAGCCGACGGTAGGGGCGATGGCCACACGCAGGGCCTGGGGCAGAATGATGTAGCGCAACTGCTCGCGAAAGTTGAGCGCCAGGCTCTGGGCTGCCTCCCACTGCTGGCGCGGAATGGCTTCCACGCTGCCGCGCCAGATTTCGCTTAAATAGGCGCTGGCGTATAGCGTCAGGCAGAAACTGGCGGTAAATAACGGTGAAGTATTAATACCGGCGATCGCCAGGCCGAAATAGACCAGAAAGAGTTGCAGCAGCAGCGGCGTTCCCTGAAAAAGCTGCACATAGCCGCGGACGAAATAGCCGGCGATACGTGAACCAGAGAGGCGCAGTACCAGCAGTAACCCACCGACGACGCCCCCGCCAATAAAAGCGATAGCGGACAATCCAACCGTCCAGCGCAGCGCCAGCAGCAAGTTGCGATAGATATCCCATAAGGAAAAGTCGCTCATCATGGATCCTCAAGGTCGACGGAAAATAAAGCGCGGGCCTATCCAGTTCAGAATCTGGCGCACGGCGATGGCTAATACCAGATAGGCAGCGGCGGCGATAATGTAGGCTTCGAAATTACGGAAGGTGCGGCTGGCAATCAGGTTGGCGCTGAACGACAGCTCCTCGGTTGAGATCTGGCTGCATACCGCCGAACCCAGCATGATGATAATGACCTGACTGACCAACGCGGGCCAGACTCTACCAAGAGCCGGAGGCAGCACCACGCGGGTAAAAATTTGCCAGCGGTTTAACGCAAGGCTCTGCGCCGCTTCGATTTGGCTGCGCGGCGTGTTCTCAATACCAGCACGGGCGATCTCACTGGCGTACGCGCCAAGGTTGAGGATCAGCGACAGCACGCTGGCCGTCAGCGCCGACATCTGTACGCCTACCGCCGGCAGGCCAAAAAAGATAAAAAACAGCTGGATGATATAGGGAGTATTGCGGACCAGCTCGACATAGCTGGCAATGAGCCACCGTAACGGGTGCGGGCCGTTGGCGCGCCCCCAGCCGCAGGCAATCCCCAGGGTAATGCCCAGCAGCGTGGCCGCCAGCGTCATCATGAGGGTGATGACAATGCCGTTAAGCAGCATTGGCCACTGGCTCAATACCGGCGAAAAATCAAAGCTCATGTTCTTGGTTCTCCAGTAGTCGTGACAGCTGCGCCACGGAGGGCAGGGCGATAACCTGGCGTAGCTGAGCCAGAAGGCGACGACTCGTGGTCGCGGATAGCACACGCTGGGCGCATGACAGGAACTTGTCATCCAGGGCCTCATCGCTCAGGGGATTGGCGGCATTGCCCAGAGCGCGATCGACACGGCAGCTGAGCTGCCGCCCCGATTTCAGATTCAGGGTGACGCAGGCACCTTCCGGGGCGGTTTGCAAACTCTGCGGGTGTTGCCACTGCGTGCTGCTGGTGATGCTGACTTTCGCCATCAGGGCATGTAGCCCCGCCGGTTCCAGCGACGCCTGCGTCAACTGGTTCAGGGTTAACTCACCATAAAATAGCGTGGCGGCGATGGCATAGGGCAGGCTGAATTGCGCCTGTTGCGGAGTCAGCGGATCGGCGTAAATCAGGTTGGCGATCACGATCTGCGGCACATCGCACTGGATCTGCTTGATTCCATCCACCGCAAGCGTATGCCGTTGCATCAGGGTGACAACCGCATCGACAGCCGCGTGAGCAGACAGGCATACCGGGATGCGTTTAACGTCCAGCCCCGGCCGCAGCAAACGCCAGCCGGGAGCGGTTAACCGCTCCGGCTGCCATTGGGCATCGTTCATCAGCATCGGCAATCCGTAATGATGCTCCAGCGTATTGAGCGGACCAGTGATTCCCGCTTGCGCCATCAGCGCCGCCTGAATGCCTCGTTCGGCGGCCAGTCCGGCCATCACGGCTTTCGCATCGCTGCCAAAGGCGCTTTTACTGCCGCCGGCGGCGGCGAGAGCTAACGCAATAGCATGGGCAACCTGATGAGGAGCCAGGCGTAGCAGGTGAGCGGCGGCAACGGCGGCGCCGACCACACCCAGAACCCCGGTTGTCCACCATCCGCGTTGATACAGCTGCTGGCCCAGCGCTTCGCCGAGCCGGTATTGGCATTCGCTGCCCGAGACAATGGCCGTCAGCAGACTGGCGCCGTCGCGGTCATATTGCTGAGCCACTGCCAGTGCGGCCGGGATGATGACTGCGGAGCCATGGACGAATCCGGCGTAGCAGTTGTCATCAAAATCCAGCGCGTGGGCGGCACAACCGTTGATCCGCGCGGCGTCCAGCGGGCTGACGCGCAGCGTGCCGCCCAGTGTGCTGGACTTACCCTCGCTCATTACCGTCCGTTTCAGACGCAGCACTATCGGCATCGTGCTGCCAGCCAACGCCACGCCCAGCGTGTCGATCAGCGCGCGACAGGCGACCCGCCGCACGTCGCCTGGGATCGACGACAGCGTTATGGCCGCCGCCTGCCGGGCCAAAATATGGGTTGCATAATGGTTCATGTTATTCCCCACCAGAGAAAAGACTCCCCGCCCGCAGGGAGCCATAATGCTCAGGATTCAGGCAGATCGCCTGCTGGCGCACCCAGCCACTTCTGCGAAATCTGATTGATGGTGCCGTCGGCTTTCGCGGCACGCAGGATTTCGTTCACTTTGGCAACCAGCGCAGGGTTACCTTTTGGCAGGCCGACGTAGCACGGGGCGTTAGCCAGAATCACTTTTAACTGAATATCCAGACCGGGGTTTTTCTGCTTCAGTGCGCCGGCGACGGTGGTACCGATTGCCACTAATTGCGTTTGGCCGGACATGAACGAGGCGATAGTGCTGTTGTTATCTTCAAAGCGTTTGACGTTAGCTTTCGGTGCCAGGGTCGTTAACTCTTCATCCTGCATCGAGCCGCGGGTTACCGAGACCGTTTTGCCCGCCAGCTCGTCGGCGTTGCTGGCTTTCACCCCGGCCTTGCCAAACACCGCATCAAAGAAAGGCGCATAGGCGATGCTGTAGTCGATCACTTTGGCGCGCTCCGCGGTTTTACCCAGCGAGGAGATGGTCATATCCGCTTTACCGCTTTGCAGATAGGGGACGCGATTTGGGCCTGTGACCGGCACCAGCTGCAGCTTCACGCCCAGTTTATCGGCGATCAGTTTGGCGGTGTCGATATCAATGCCCTGCGGCTGCATATCACTCCCCACAAAGCCATAGGGGGCGTAATCCTGAGGGACCGCAATACGCACCACCTTTTGCTGCATAATGGTATCCAGCAAATCGGTGGCGCTGGCGGAGAGGCTGGAGAATGTGCAAGCGAGTCCCAGCATTGCTGCAAATGCAAACTGTTTTTTCATCTCATTATTTCCCGTTCAGGTTATTGTTACGTAAATGCGCGGTCATGAGGCGGATTAACTATTTTTATTGAAATAACCCGCGCGCACCGCAGTGCCAATTAAATTGACAAAGAACCGACAGGCGGTAATGGCGGTAATTTGGTTAATATCTTTCTTCGGCGTGATTTCAACCAGATCCATGCCCACGACTTTGCCTTTTGCCACCAGACCGTGAATTAATTTACGCATTTGGTGATAGGTTACCCCGCCTAATGCCGGGCCGTTGACCGCAGGCATAATCGTTGGGTCAATACCATCGGCGTCACAGGTAATATAATAATGACCGCCATCAGGAATACGTGCTAACAGGCTGTCGATACCCTCATCATGCAGCTGATGGGCAGGAATCAATTTCGCACCATATTCCAGCGCTGCGTCCACCTCTTCCTGGCGGGCCGAACCGTTTGCGCGCAGGCCAATTTGCCAGATTTCGCCGATGTGCTTCATTTCCGAGGCCCGGCGAATGGGGCTGGAGTAACCATCGGTCACGCCGTTGACATCCTGACGCCAGTCCAGATGAGCATCGACATGAATCAGGGTGATGGTTTCATTCAGTTCATCCAGCGCGCGCAGCACCGGAATCGGAATGCCGTGGTCGCCACCAATCACCAGCGGCATGCCTCCCAGTTGCAGAATTTTACGTACCACCGCTTCGGCCGCTTCGTAATGTTGACCAAGGGCACGCGCATCGCCTGCGATATCGCCGCAATCGATCATGCGAATATCCTGATTATCCATCAGCGGGCCGCCAATATCGAAATCGTAACGCTCAATGCTGCGCACCGCGCGATCGGTCGCCTGGCGCACTGCCGTTGGTCCATTGGTTTGATCGTTGGTGACCTCATCAATGGAATAAGGCGAGCCATAAGGAATCCCTAATACGGCGATATCTACGCGATCCAACGTATTTAAATCACTGACTACTTCGGAATAAAGCAGGCTCTTATGACCATGTTTCGGTGCGGTGGTCATTTCGGATTTATATCTCATTTTATCCTCTGGTCTGTCGTGAATAACTAGTTAAGACTCCACCACTCTCCGGTGGCCCATAATTGCTCTTCGGTTCTTTTCACTGCCGAGTGAATATCGGTCCGGGCGTTGGCGGCAAATAATGCCACCAGTAATTCACTAACTAATAAGGCTGGCGTAATGGTGTCGAAAAACGACGCCGTTTTCTTTTGTACCAATATTGATTCCGCGGCCAATCTTGCGACAGGAGAACTGGCATTATCGGTAATTGCGACAACACGGATTTTCCGTTGGGCTAAATAGCGGGCCAGCGTGACGGCCCGTCGGGAATAGGGGGCCAGACTGACCACCAGCAGCACATCTTTGGCATTAATCTCCCCCATCAGCGTCATCATGCCGCTTTCGCCTGCGCCATCAATCAGGCGCACATTATTGGCGAACCAGGCGCTGACATGTTGAAAATGGAAGACGACAGGAAACGATGAGCGAAGTCCCAGACAGTAAATGGTCCGCGCTTCTGCCAGCAGCCTGCTGGCGCGGATCATCGACTCAAGGTTCTCCTGACGGCAAAGTGTTTCGATATGGGCCTGCGTGGTCGCGGCCAGGTCGCGCAGCAGAGAGGCTTCTCCCTGCTTATTCATCGCAACCATCCCCGGCACTCGTGATTCATAGATGCTGCTTTTGGCACGTACGGTGGCGATAAACACTTCACGCAACGCATCGTAGCCGCCGAGTCCGAGGCGTTTTGCCAAACGGGTCATCGTGGAAGGCGGAACGCCGGCAAGACGTGACTGTTCACGCATCGACATCACCGCCACTTCCTGGGCGTGGTCTAACACAAAGCTGGCCGCCTGTCGTTCCTGACGGGGGAGCTGTTCGTACATTGCTTTTAGTCTGGAGATAACTTCAGCCTGTTCCATATGTTATTCCCTTTCGGTTTGACACAATCACAATTGCAACGTATGTGCCAAAGATGATTTTCATTGATTGGAATGAATCAAAATTAAACCCGCGGAAATACACCCTGGTGGCATAGGGAGGGAACGTTGATCCCAGGAATGATTAGTCTGATTCAAAACGGCGTGAAAAAAGTGGCGGCGTTATTTTTTAAGGTCGTTAACGACGTGCTGCTGTACGTTTTTTGCGCACCAGAGTAGGGCGTCGACTGTTTGCTGATGGAGCAAAAAAAGTGTTTATGGGGCAGGGCAGCGCTAATGAGGGCATAATTTAGGGCAATTAAAGCGGGTTCGCGTGAGCTCCCATCAGAAGAATCCGGTCACACTTAATGGTTAGGAATCTCAACCGCATCACGGTTTTTGGGGAGCCATTTCTGCCGATAACCATTCGGCAAGTTGCTTTATGGTTTGGTGGTGGTTACCTTCGGGATTGCTGACGAAATAATGTGCTGCACCGGATAAGGCTGTGTTGAAAGGGGCAACAAGCAACCCGTCTCTCAGTGCATGTTGTGCCATCAACTCACTGACAATAGCCACCCCCTGTCCTGCAATCGCAGCCTGAATTACATGAGCCTCGTCGGTGAACCGTGGCCCGGCGTTAATATCCAGCGCCGCTGGGCCAAATTCATTGCGCCAGCGCTGCCAGTCTGGCACAGGTTGTGGTATCCGGCGACCATCGGTATGAAGCAGCGTGACTTGTAGCATATCCTCTGGCGTCTTCAAGGTGAGCTGTGGGCTGGCGACCAGCACGAAACGATCCCGGTATAGCAGGCGTGGTGCCAACTGCTCATCCGGTTCAGTACCGTAGCGCAGGGCCATGTCAATCTTCCTGCTGCGCAAATCCACAATGCAGTCATCGGCATGTAGTCGTAGTTCTATTGTGGGGAACTCGCGCATCAGCGCCGGTAGTCTCGGTACCAACCAATGAGTGATCATCGCGGTGGTGGCTGTTAGCGTCAGAACTCTTGGACGTTGTACCTCAACAATTTCTTCCACCGCATTTTCTAGCAACCGGAAGGCCTGAATGGAGGCCCGTTGCAGAATCTTCCCGCTAGCGGTGAGTTCCACCTTGCGTGGTGTTCGTTCAAATACACTAACCTCCAGCAGACTTTCCAGCAGTCGGATTTGGTGGCTGATGGCCGTTGGCGAAACGCCAATTTCTTCAGCGGCCAGTTTGAAGCTTTTTAGTCTTGCTACTGCATCAAATACTTGTAGTGAACGTAAAGGCGGAAGTCTTTTTTTCATGATGAGTTTTTTACATCTTTAGCTGAGAATTATGATTTTGATTAACTATATAACATCAAGATATCTTCTTACTTGCAGCATCGAAGATGAAAATTATTCATTGAGTTAATCAGGAGATGACCATGTCTAAAACAGCGGTAAAACAGCTTCGTTTAGTAATCACTACAGAAGATTTTGATAATGCGCTTTCCTTCTATCGCGATAGACTTGGATTGACGCAAATTAGTGCTGTCCCACCTGATGAAGGTAGGGTGGCAATACTTGAGGCGGGTAAAGCTACGTTAGAGTTGGTAGAACCAGCGACAGCTGCTTACATCGATAATATTGAAGTCGGTGAGCGAGTTTCCGGCTGGGTACGGGTAGCGTTTGAGGTTGTAGACATTGCCACAGCAACCGCAACTTTGGTGGAGGGAGGCGCGCGTATGCTCTCAAAACCAAGGGTGACGCCCTTTAATTCTTTGAATAATCGTCTGGAAGCGCCAGCAGGATTACAGTTAACACTGTTTCAACCACTGTGAAAACAAGCCTGCCGGATGGCTGGGAACTATTTGTATTAGCTATTTATTAGCATCCGGAATGTCCGCTTTGTGCTGCGAGTACAACCGATGGATGCAACACACTTATTGAACCGTTCTACGGGTGATTCATAGTCTGGCGTTTTTCTCGGCCTTTCGTTGAGCTGTCCGGCAACACTGTTAAGCCTTTGCTGGCTGTGAACCGATAAGTCAGTTCCTGTTGGAAATATTGTCTGAGCAATATGTTCGTATTTTCATTTGAGCCACGTTGCCGGGGAGATTGAGGATCACAGAAATAAACCTGAATGTCTGTCGCTACAGTAAATCGGGTGTGGCTGGTCATTTCAGCCCCCCGATCCCATGTTAATGTTTTTATAAAGCTCAACAGGTAATTCCCGGGCTTGTCTGATGAGCGCAGATATAACCGTTATGGTCTTTGTTGTCCCTGATTTTGGCCAGCATAACAAAGCGGGAATGGCGTTCTACCAGGGTGACGATATACGTAAAGAACGTGATGTTATTTCGTCGGCAATAGTCAAGGGTCCCCGCCTCTTCAGAGGCGCGATAGAGCAGGCTAGATTGATTCTGTACTGCACTGAGGGCATGACCGGAGGCGTTAAGGATCTCATTGGCGCATTTTATTTGCGCCAGATTGAGCCTCAGCCTGATCGGACAATAATTTTCATAACAACCCTTCGAAATCCAAACTCTCCTGTGAGAAAGACGAGAGAGGGCGTTCCTGCGGTAAAAACTCGATTTTAACCTTAACAATTCTTAACATGTTTAACGGCTTTTTTAAGAAACAGCCTGTTATTAATATATTGATATCAATATGAAAATATTTTTTAAGGCTGAAGATATAAAAAGCGTATGCATGCCAAAAGACACTTCATATCGAAGCTAAAGTGTTTTTAAACATCTCATCGCGGGGGGCTTCTATCCTGAACAGTGTATGGCAGTTTTGATGCCCTGGTTCAGCGATAAGAACAGTGAGCTTAAGTGCGTTGGCCGCGGGGAAAAAAGTAACCCTGGTGTAACCCCAAAGAGGTTTTTCAGGACAGTGCTTTCTGTAACTTATTGATTTTTATGGTTCCGATAATAGGAGTCGAACCTACGACCTTCGCATTACCGAAACTCGCGTAACCACATGAGTTTGTGAAGTTCGATTGTAGGACAGCTATGTAGGAGAAATGACTAATTTAGTGCAAGTTTTGCCAGAAGCTAAAACTGTCGGTTGAACAGAATCATCTGGAAGGGGTAAAAATCGTGCAGAAGATCACAAATGACTCAACCCTACCAGAAATAAAACTTTACACTTTTCATGGAATGGGATTAATCTGGAAATATTATGGGTGACTCGTGATTCTCTTAGAAAAGATATTAGGAAATCCTATCAATGAGACTTCAATTTGATATTGAGATAGCAGATGAAGCTGAATTAGCTAATATAATTGGCTGCAACGCTCAAGAGCTGAACGAAAAAATAAACAATTTTGGGAAAGCTAGCATACAAGAATATCTTGGAATGATTAAGGGTGAAAAGGTTTTCAAGCGTGGCACCGATATTTTAGAGTATAGATTGTTTCTTTTAGTTGATCATGTTTTTGAGGGTAAAATCCCAGATGAACAAATCATAAGCAAGCTATTTCAAACCACTGCTACAGAAAGTCGTAGTTACTTAAGATCTATTATTTCAAAGTATCAATATCAGCTGAGGTCCGCTATTGATGAAACTATTAAAAACATCCTTTTACATGCGGAAGCACAAGCCGCAACTGGCCCTTTTAATATAACATTAAACAGTGTTAATGTTATTGAAGAGTTGAATAAAAAGTTAGCGTCCATTGACGGCACATTAGCATCAGTTACGAAGAAACGTGGTAGCGTATCAACCTATGAGATGACAAAGTCTTCATACGAACAATTGTGTCGTTCCTTGCAAATTCAACCGGTGCAATATCAAGAAAATGAGTGATGAAATCGCAGTAGCGAGTTTATTAATGGCTATATTGGCAATTTTGTATGGTGCTTGGTATTCAGAAATATTGAGGGCCGTAAATTTAGACGTCCCAAAACATGACAAAGAAATTAATTTGGGAATAGCCAAAGAAACTTTATATGGCAAATGCTTACCGCTATTGGGACTGTCTATTCTTACCACTGCGGTGTTCACTCCGAGTTTAATATCAATAGTATCGAACTCTATATTGATAGCTAAAAACAATGGATTTGACGCCTATAAAAGTTATAACGCCGTTAAAACCGCATTTTGCTTAGTGATAGCCTCATGCTTTCTCATTAGCTTCCAAATGTTTTTATTGACACACCGCTTATTCAATAAATGTCAAAAATTGAAGTAAGCTTGTATCTATTTTATAAGTCAAAATATCCATATCCATGTAGAAATAAGATGCCACTGTAACGCCACTGAAATGCACCTGTATTTTAGTGTTTTATTTATGTTTACAGAGGTAAAAGCTGCTTCATCGGGAGTTCATTATAAAACTATATATACTGTTCATTCACACAGTGCCCAGAATTTATAAACTTATACCTGCGCTACTTCTCCAGTTTGTCCCATCGCACCGCTGACACAATGCCCCAATTGCCACTGGCATTAGGCCTACGCCACTTTGCCGTCTCCATGCTACGGAGATACTCAAGGGCTTCTGAAAACGTGCCAAAGCGCTTCTGAGCGGTCTTATCGCCCACACCAAACGAGCCATCTCTCGAACTCGCTAGTCCGGGGTGAAAACACGAACCATCGGCCGCGTATGGAACCAACAGCTCTGGGTCATTATTTTCGGACGAGTCAGGCGCTAACAACTTCCACGGCTCAACACTGAGAGCGTCAGCCAGCACCTCTATTGCATCCAGAGACGCATTAGAACCGCCGCGTTCAATGCGGCTCATATAGCTACGTGCGAACCCACACCGATCAGCAAACGCTTCTTGGCTCATTCCGGTGGCAATGCGCAGTTCTTTTACCCGCTCGCCAAACTGTATTCTCAGGGATTTTTTCATGCACTGAATGTGCAATTTTGACCACTGTAAGGCCACGCTCCATATGAGACATTTCGAATCTAAACACCTTCATTTGTGGTCAAACTCACACACATCAGCGTTCCGAACTATTACAATCGCAAAGATTCAAAATGAACACCAATGGTGACAAATAAAACCAAAAACGTATTATGATCGTTATCGGTTGGTCGTCCCCAACATCGCTATTAGGTGTGATGTGGTTTTGAAAATGAGGGAATCATGGCGGGATCAGGTTTTTTATTACCAATGGTGGCGGGTGTCGCGCTTAGTTGCGTCAGCTATGGACTTGTTGCTCGCATTATTTCAAAACGTCAGGTCAGCACGCTACGCGCAGTTTCATGGGGAATTATTGGAACCCTCTCATTGATGCTAGGCGTGTGCGCATTTTCTGCTGTAAGCGCAGAACACCCGGCAGCGAAAAACGGGACATCGTGCTTAGGTAACGTCCCTGAATGCTATGCAAAAGCGCACCATAACCCCGTCAAAGAATGCAAGCAGGTAATGGACAAGAAAACAGCGTTTCGCCATGTGTGGCAGGAAAGTGAAGCGCGGCCAATTTTCGACACTTACCTTTGGCACAACGAGCAAAAGAAAACGATTCAAGCATTTGGACAACAGGCTAAGGCCATTAACAGCATGAATATGCTGATACCACTGCAATACTTTTGTGTTTTTAACGCCAACACCGGGGAAGTCATCGCGGCTTCATTTGAGTAACCACCATAAGCCCCCCGAATTCATAAGTGGGGGCATTCTACCTCGTAGATCTTCCTTGCTGCTCTTACCGGGAACGGTGCTGTAATCTTTCTTACGCTTTGAATCTCCCAAGCTAACCAACCCGGTTCGTAACTCGATGCGCAAGCTGCCTCAACATCCTCAGGGGTGAAGTCCCGAACCTTCCCGACAGTAATGATGGCGACAGCATGACCGATATCCTCATCTCCTTCATTCATAAGGAAATTATGGTTTTCTACAATCAAAACCGCTTCATTCTCACCGAGATCGGGGTGCCAGCGCCGTATCTCAAGCTTTTTTTGTCCGTCAGCGATCTTTGAACCCGCAGGATAAACAACAGATAAAGCCTTCATTTGGTCTCCGTTAACACCGCTATAATTGCAATGAACGTTTAGAAGCGTTTAAAGCAACGCGGCTATAGTCGCTCTGGAAACGCCATATTCACGCGCTAATGCGCTGACACTGATTCCGCTACTCTTTTTCTCTATAATCGCTCTACGGGCTTCTGGTGCGATTTTAGAAGGTCTACCCAATTTCTTGCCTTCGGCTTTTGCTCGCGACAAACCCGCCTGAGTGCGTTCAATCAGTAGATCACGCTCCATCTCCGCAACCGCTGCCAACATCGACAATAAAAGCTTACCGGCAGCAGAAGTGAGGTCAGTTGTTCCAAGCTGGTGGACGATCACCTTGATGCCGCGATCAGATAACAATCGGACTGTCTGGAGCACATCAATAGCATCACGCCCCAAACGGTCGAGTTTTGCCACTACCAGCGTTTCACCGGTTCGAATTTTGCCAAGCATTTCAGCAAACGCCTTACGCTGAATTGCCTGAACTTTCCCGCTAACAATATCGGCAAACCAAAAGTCAAACATCCAACCAGCTTGCTCAAGCTCCAACCTCTGGTTCTCCGTATCTTGCTGAGCGGTAGAGACACGCCCGTAGCCAAAAATCGCCATTCTCAACACCTCTCAATACCTGTCAGAAAACGGTGTCAACAATAGGACGCCTGCCAACAATTGCCAAGGCTAATTTTTCAACATCCCGGAAGATAACTGCGAAGGGGTGCCGGAAAACGGTCGTTTGTTGGCATGAAAAAACAATAAAATGTAATGTATTACGATGATTTGAAATCATCAACGATAAGGATGGCTATCATTCTGAAACAGCACTTCCTCAATGGAAAAACTAGTTTTCAAAATATCCCGCAGCATCTCCTTTGCTTTTTTCAACAATTCATTTTGTTTTTCAATCTCATCAAGAACATATTTCGCCGTATCTCTATCACTCCAATCAATATAAACATCATCGTAATCACTAGAGAAATTATTAAATTCAGAACTAGGCCAATAAAACTTCTCACCTTTTTTTATAGCTCTCTCGACATCATTATACATTTTATCCATATCAACCGACTGCTGGTAACCTTTTGGAAGCTTTACTACAATTTTACGCTGCCCACCTTCGTGCCCCCACTTAATACAATTCGTCATGAAATGTAAAAAATCCATTTTTCCCATATATAGAGAGCTACAGCAGCATGCCAAATTCGGATCTATTATTTTCAACCCCTCATATAGTTCATAACTAAGGTCAATAAACATATTCGTGGCAAGTTCGACTTCCTGCATGTGATTGTTAAATGAGTTAATAATAGAAAAGGCACTTTCATTATCACCATATTCATTAATCTCAGTCAGTATCTCCTGAGTCACATCGTCTAGGGCTTGCAAACAAAAATACAATTTCGTTAAGGAACGACAAGCTTTTTTCCTTTTATCAAACGGAACGCCAACAAGCTTTCCTCCTACTTTTTGGCATATAAATACGACTATCTTTCCTACAACATCTGCACCTGAAATCATTCTTTCCTCCAAAAGAATCTTTATCCCAATGAATTTTAACTCTGTTTTCAACCATTTCTAGTTAATCTTAAATCATTACTTATAGTAATCGGTAATGATGCTTTGCAGTCAAAGATTCAGAATGTTACTATCAGAAAACATTTTGGGGTTTTGGTATACAGACGCTTACCCGAAATGGCGCATCAACAAGGCTCTGCCGCTAGCGTAGCGGAGCCGGGGTGAAAAGAGTGGTCGCACTATTACCCACTGGTCTAGTTCCGAAAGGCGGCGTATGCCAGAGTGCGTGAGGTTATGCAGGGTGCTGAGTCTTGGACTTGCATAGCCAATACCTAATAGTGAGGTATCATGTTTTGCAAAGGGCTTATGTCGTGAGCCTTTTTTAAAGCAGAGTAGCTCACATCGCCGATCCAAGCAGGGACCCAGAAAAGAGGTTACAAATCTGGAAGCCTGATTAGCCAAGTGCCTCACTGCAAATCATCGCATTGGCTCTTAGGGCTAGTTTTGCTCCCCAGAAAAGAGGTTTAATAAAACATATAAAACAAAACAAGAAGTTAAAAAGAAAAAAGACAACACAAGAACCATGTTCTTGTGGTTTTGAAGTTTCAGGTTAGCCCCCAAAAATCCCCAACCAATACGACAAAAGCTACCGGAAAAATTTGTCGCGCCAAAAAGTGGATGCCCTAGGTTTGCCAGCCCCCCTCTCAGGCATTGCGTTCAAAAACTTCGGCGGTTGCAGGCTTTTCCTTATAGAGGCAAACAGCCTACGAAGTTAAGCGGCGCGGTAAAGCTAAAGATCGCCCAGATTTCTCATTGATTGCTCGATCTCCGCAACCCATTGATCAGGGCAAGGATAAACCCGGCTTTCGGCGCTGATCCGGTTCGGTGATACGCCGCGGGTTAGCCCATGCAATGACTTAACATGAGCGATCCAGCATGTTTTGACTGCTTTCCCCGTCCGGGATTTAACATCATCGGCAATTTGTCGGTAGGTCGCCATAGATGTCCTTGCTCCTCTAGTTCATATTTTTCTGCATGAGCCTGCATATTCAGCAGGTGGCAAGGCTACGCTTGTTTCAACTGGCTTCGTCAGCACTCTATGAGAGCGCCGTGAATTCTGCACCATGATTTCAACTACCTGCTTTAAAAAACTCGCCAGAGAGCCTTACAGCGCGTTTGGAACCGCATATCGCGGCTTCTGCTTACGGATGACTGTCTGATTAGTGGTAGCTTCATGGTCCAGTCCGGTTTACTTTATTGCTATCAACCAGGAGCCGCCCAGAAGCGACACGGAGATAACGCTTGAAAACCGTCGAGATACTGCAATACACCTTACGCAAAGGCAGCGGTGCCGCTTTTCATGCCATCATGCAGGAAATCAGCGTTCCCCTACACCGACGCCACGGGATCGACGTTGTTTCGTTTGGTAACTCGCTGCATGACCCGGACTGCTATTACCTGATTCGCGCCTTTGTCAGCCCTAAAAGCATGACTACGGTTCTCGACGCTTTTTACGCAAGCGATGACTGGCGCAGCGGCCCGCGCGAAGACATCATTGGCAGCATAGAGACCAGCACGAAAACAGTGATGAATCTACCACCTAAAAGCGTGGAAGGGCTGCGGGTGCAATCGTAGGTTATATGGCTTCACCAGACGCATTTTAAGCGTCTCCAAATTCAGCACTATGAAATCCACCACACTTAATAAAAAACGCGCCAGAATCGTTCTGAGCGCGTTAGAGAAAGAGAGAAAGTCAGACTATTGCGGTTCTTTTCGCGATTTATTGCTCTGCTTAATCCGTAGCGCATCAGCTACCGCATCTACACCATCTTCGCAAACAAATGGAGCAACTTCCGGTAGCCCTAACGTAACGCTCTCAAGCACAGCATAGAGGGCTGCTGGTGGATGATCTTTGCTATACCGGTTCTCTGTCTCGCCAGAACCGCGGATATGTCCAACAAACTGCGCACGCGTCTCGCTGTCGATTCCAGCTTGTTTAAGTCTAGTAGAAAACGTGTGACGGAATGAATGGAAAGATTTTTTGCTCTCTTTTTCAAAGCCTAACCGTTCTTTGAGCAACGAGCGATTAAACCAGTCCGAAGCTTTATCGCCATATCCTTTTACAGGGTGGTAAGGAAGCTCGGGAAATAAACGTTCATGGCCTGCTTTCTTTAATGCTTCGCAATAGCGGACTAATCCAAGTTTGATCAATGTCGGATGCAACGGTATTTTCCGTCGCGAATGAATAGTTTTTAGCGACTGATCGGCACGCTCATTGCTGATTTCGAAGAAATAAAACCCGACCGCATCCTGCTTAATATCGTCAAGATAAAGCTGACATAATTCATTTATCCTCGCACCGGTAAAAAAGCCAATTAGCGGTAACCAGTAATGAAATGCACGATAATGATGGAATTGCCCCTGACTGTTTTTATCGACAGTCCCACGTTTATACCAAGGCATACCAAAAATAGCGTTTAAATCCTCATCAGTGAAATCAGATTTGAAATCCTGATCCATCTTTTCATTTTCAACAGGTGCAAAGAATTTATTCGCAGGAGACTTAATAAAAATGCCCTCTCCATCAGCCCACTGGAAAGCCTCGAAGAGAATTCGCATATATTTACGAACGGCATTATCGCTCATTAGAGGGTCGCCATTCTCTTTTGCCTTACCAATCAATTCATGAACATCATTGATTTTATATCTTATTTTCGCCAGATCGCGCCTTGCAGGTATCGACCTTAGTAAGCTCTCATACTTACGGAGGAAGTCACGGTCAACTTTTTCAAGCGTTGAATCACCCATGACTTCAAGGAGTAAGCCAAAACCTTCTCGAACTCGATTCTCTGCCTTTTCCGTGAATTTCCCCCCGCGCTTGTAGCGAATATATTTTTCACATAACTCGCTCATTTTCACTGAGTAGTATTTACGATTTACATATTCATTATCCGGTATTGATGAGGGCAATAATACAGGGGTAATTGCTTTTGGTTTCTCTGGCATGACTGGAGAAACTACGGTGCTATGTGACAGCCAAAATAATCGTAAGCGCTCGGCTTGAACACGATGAATCATCAATGAATTAGGCGAGATTTCGACACCGGGAAAGTCAACGAACCAAGCGGCTTTGGATGAAGCCTCTGAGGATTTAAATGCGGTTTCTGCATCCAGCGGCTCGCCAGCGATCATCTGACGTAATATACGTGATGAAACCAAGGGCTGAACATAACCGCTCAGAGAACCTCTGATACCGATGTTAATGGCACTATCGATGATAAATCCAAAAACCTCAGGATCGTCTTTATCAACGAGTGAAAGGTCTTCCACATAGTAAGCAGGACGCCCATCAGCAAGCCAAAACAGCGGGATATTCGTATCAAGCAGGCGCTGAGCAACTTGTTGCAGGGAAGCACTCGTTAAGCCGCAAAATTCAGCAAGGCTGATCATTCCTTCTCCAGCCAAAGCAGGCGCACTGCTTACCAACTTTTCTCTATCCAATTTTTGATACTCACCCAGACATCGCTGCCAGACAACCAATAGACCTGCGGCAATCGCTCGCGCTTTTCTGATGTCGTTTGTTTCTGTTGAAGCGTGAATCTCACGCTGTCCCGTGTAGAGACGGTATCGGGCGGGAACTGCAATACGGACAACATAAATACCGCTGCTACGGCGATACAGATTATCACGTTGAGCCATCGGCTGTATGACCTCTATGTAGTAGAGGCTACGCGATTTCACTCTGAATGAATTTAATGTTAATTAAATCAATAAGATAGAAGTTACTGGTGCCGATAATAGGAGTCGAACCTACGACCTTCGCATTACGAATGCGCTGCTCTACCAACTGAGCTATATCGGCCCTGAAGAGGACGCGTTCACCAGAGTGAATCACGGGGTAAAAGGTTAAAACTAAGTGGGTGATGCGTCAATGGCCTTATGAATCAACCGGCTACTTTTGCATCACCCGTCTGGCTTTAAGCACGAATAGTATCGTCGCCGAAACCAATCCACTTATAGGTCGTCAACGCTTCAAGCCCCATCGGGCCGCGCGCGTGCAGCTTCTGGGTGCTGACCGCCACCTCCGCGCCGAGACCAAACTGGCCGCCGTCGGTGAAGCGGGTGGAGGCATTCACGTACACCGCAGAAGAGTCCACCTCGTTGATAAAACGATTCGCGTGGCTCAGGGTGCGGGTGAGGATGGCATCAGAGTGCTGGGTACCGTGCTGGCGGATATGCGCAATGGCGTCGTCGAGGTCGGCAACGACTTTGACATTCAGATCCAGCGACAGAAACTCGTCGTCGTACTGCTCGGCCTTCACCGGCTCTACGCTCGCCGGGCCGTTCTGCAACACCGGCAGCGACCGCGCGTCAGCGTGCAGCGTCACGCCGCTTTCCGCCATCTGCTTGCTCAGCGCAGGCAGGAAGCGCCCGGCGATGTTCTCGTGCACCAACAGAGTCTCGACGGTGTTACAGGTGCTCGGACGCTGGGTCTTGGCGTTGACGAGGATCTTCAGCGCCGGTTCAATCTCGGCGGACTCATCAACAAAGATATGGCACACGCCAATACCGCCGGTGATGACCGGGATAGTTGACTGCTCCCGACACAGCTTATGCAGGCCCGCGCCGCCGCGAGGGATCAGCATATCGATATACTTATCCATCTTCAGCATCTCGCCGACCAGCGCCCGATCGGGACTCTCAATCGCCTGTACCGCAGCGGCCGGCAGCCCGCACTCTTCCAGCGCCTGCTGGATCACCTTCACCGTCGCGGCGTTGGTGCGCCAGGTTTCTTTCCCGCCGCGCAGGATGGCCGCGTTGCCGGTTTTCAGGCACAGGGAGGCGACGTCTACGGTGACGTTTGGTCGCGCTTCGTAGATCACGCCGATAACGCCCAGCGGGACGCGACGGCGTTCAATACGCAGGCCGCTGTCGAGCAGCCCCCCGTCAATGACCTGTCCAACCGGATCGGCCAGGCTGCACACCTGGCGAACGTCGTTGGCTATCCCGTCGAGGCGCGCCGGAGTGAGCGCCAGGCGATCGAGCATGGCTTCGCTCAGGCCGTTGGCGCGAGCTTCTGCCAGATCCTCGGCGTTAGCCCGCAGAATAGTCTCGGTCCCGGCCTGCAGATAATCGGCAATCTTCTCCAGCACCTGGTTCTTTTCGCGGCTGGAAAGCAGCGCGAGTTTGTAAGAGGCCGCTTTGGCAGCTATGCCCATTTGTTCCAGCATTTTCAGCTCCTTAACGGATTATCATATCGTCACGATGGACGGCGACCGGGCCATACTCATAGCCGAGGATCGCATCAATCTGCTGCGAGTGCTGGCCGGCAATCAGGCGCAGCGCATCGCTGTTGTAACGGCTAACGCCGTGAGCAATATCGCGGCCGTCGCTATTGCGGATGCGGATAACTTCGCCGCGCGAGAAGTTGCCGGTAACGACTTTGATGCCTTTCGGCAGCAGCGAGCTTCCTCGCTCCAGAATCGCCTGCACCGCACCGGCATCGACGGTGAGTTCTCCCGCCGGCGGGGCGCCGAAAATCCAGCGCTTGCGGTTCTCCAGCGGGGATTCCTGCGCGTGAAAACGCGTACCGACCGGGAGGCCCTGCATCACGTCGCCAATCACGCCAGGCCGGCTGCCTGCGGCAATGATGGTGTCGATACCCGCACGGCAGGCGACGTCGGCGGCCTGCAGCTTGGTGCCCATCCCGCCGGTACCGAGGCCGGAAACGCTGTCGCCGGCAATCGCGCGCAGGGCGTCATCAATACCGTGCACGTCCGTAATGAGCTCTGCCTGCGGATTATTACGCGGGTCAGCGGTGAACAGGCCCTGCTGATCGGTCAGCAGCAGCAGCTTATCGGCGCCGGCAAGAATAGCGGCCAGCGCCGAAAGATTGTCGTTATCGCCGACTTTAATCTCGGCGGTTGCCACGGCGTCATTTTCATTAATGACCGGCACGATGTTGTTATCCAGCAGGGCGCGCAGGGTATCGCGGGCGTTAAGGAAACGCTCCCGGTCTTCCATATCCGCGCGGGTCAGCAGCATCTGGCCAACATGGATACCGTAAATGGAAAACAGCTGTTCCCACAGCTGGATCAGACGACTCTGTCCTACCGCCGCCAGCAGCTGTTTCGACGCAATAGTCGCGGGAAGTTCCGGGTAGCCGAGGTGCTCACGACCGGCGGCGATGGCCCCGGAGGTCACAATAACAATGCGGTGGCCCATGGCGTGCAGCTGCGCGCACTGGCGCACTAATTCGACGATATGGGCGCGGTTCAGGCGGCGGGATCCGCCCGTTAAAACACTGGTGCCCAGTTTTACCACCAGCGTCTGGCTATCACTCATGATTCTCTGCCGTTCAAAAGGAATATCGATATCGAGGTGATGTTGTAACAGGAGTCAGGCCGCTTGCCAACAACGGCGTTTTTAGCGCGCCGTTTTATTGCGCGGGATCGGGCATTCTGGAGAGGGATGATGACAATTTTATGATGGAAACATTTAAATACCCTTTTTTATAAAAAGTTCCACATTGTCATAAATTTTTAATACTGGAGCGTTAAAAAACCTCCTGTTTTCACGGGGCCTTCGCCCGGAATTGATTAGCGCGTATAAATAAATCACCAGGACTGAATAATGAAAAAGAGCTCACTGGCATTAATGATGATGGGTCTTATTGCTTCTTCGGCTACCCAGGCAGCCGAAGTTTTCAACAAAAACGGCAATAAGCTGGACGTGTACGGTAAAGTCAGAGCGATGCACTATTTAAGCGATGATGACAGCAAGGACGGCGACCAGACCTACGTTCGTTTCGGCATCAAAGGCGAAACCCAGATTAACGATCAGCTGACCGGATACGGTCGCTGGGAATCCGAATTCTCCGGCAACAAAACCGAAAGCGACTCTTCCCAGAAGACTCGTCTGGCGTTCGCTGGCGTAAAACTGAAGGACTTCGGCTCCTTCGACTACGGCCGTAACCTCGGCGCGCTGTACGATGTTGAAGCCTGGACCGATATGTTCCCGGAATTCGGCGGCGACTCTTCCGCTCAGACCGATAACTTCATGACCAAACGCTCCAGCGGCCTGGCAACCTACCGCAATACCGACTTCTTCGGCGTGGTTGATGGTCTGGATTTGACCCTCCAGTATCAGGGTAAAAACGAAGGCCGCGAAGCCAAGAAACAGAACGGCGACGGCTTCGGTACATCTTTAAGCTATGACTTCGGCGGCAGCGATTTCGCCATCAGCGCAGCCTACACCAGCTCTGACCGTACTGACGCCCAGAACCAGCTGGCTCGCGGCGTGGGTAAAAAAGCGGAAGCCTGGGCTACCGGCCTGAAATATGACGCCAACAATATCTACCTGGCGACCATGTATTCTGAAACCCGCAAAATGACCCCGATCAGCGGCGGTTTTGCGACTAAAGCGCAGAACTTTGAAGCGGTGGCACAGTACCAGTTCGACTTCGGCCTGCGTCCGTCCCTGGGCTACGTGCTGTCAAAAGGTAAGGATATCGAAGGCGTGGGTAGCGAAGACCTGGTCAACTATATCGACGTCGGCCTGACCTACTACTTCAACAAAAACATGAACGCCTTCGTTGATTATAAAATCAACCAGCTGAAGAGCGATAATAAACTGGGTCTTAGCGACGACGACATCGTTGCCGTGGGCATGACCTACCAGTTCTGATTATCCTGACGTATACAGTAAAAAAGCCGTTGCGGTTTACGCAGCGGCTTTTTCTTATGGTGAATTAGCGGTTTTTAGCCAGGTGCCGGCGATCGTCGTTCATCGTTATCTGGGCGTTATACTCTTTCGGCAGACGACGCGCCTGATAGAAAGCCGATTTCCAGTACGGATTGTCCAGCGAGGAGCGCATTACGCCCTGGCTGGCCGAGGCGTGGAGAAAATCATGGTTGGTGTCATAGAAGCCGACGTGCATGCCGCCGTTAATGCGAAAGAACACCAGGTCTCCAGGGCGCAGCTGCTGCGGCCTGACCCGCTCGCCCATCCGCAGCAGTTCTTTGGTCGTGACCCTGTCCATCGGCAGGTTGAAGCGGTCCTTCAGCGTGCGCCAGACGAAGCCGGAACAATCGACCCCGCTTTCATCGGTGCCGCCCCACTCATAGGGCGTACCGTGCCAGGTATGCATCTGATCGTGCAGCGCGGCGAGCACCGGGATCAGGTCATCTGAACCGCCGTCGATAGGCGCATATTCATGCTGGGCTGCGGTTTTCGGGTGCTTAGCCGGGGATGAACATCCTGCCAAAATCAAAAAAGGAACAAATAATAAGGCGTGCGCAAGCTTAGGCTTCATATCATTATTTTCATAGTGAGCTATAGAACGGAATTATTTATAGCGTATTCACCATACTGCCAGAATGGGATAGGGTGATATTTACGAAACCTTACGTTAGCTGCGTGCATCACTGGTCGCGCCGGCGGCGCAGAGAATATTGGTGTTAACATTTTTAATCTCATTTATTAATAAATAATTTCACTATTAAACAATATTTCACGGGAAACTATGCGGGCGCGCCTATTCCGGCTGATGGCAAGGTGAAAGATCCTCATCATTTCGGCATTGCGCCGCCGGGCCGCCCTCCAGTACTTTTATGGCATAAAAGAGAGAACAGGGCGGGTCTATGCATCTGGATTTTCGCCAACTGCGCAACTTTGTGGCGTTGGTTGAGTACGGTACTTTTAATCGTGCGGCGGAGGCGGTGTGCCTGTCGCAATCTGCCTTCAGCCGCAGCATCCAGGCGCTCGAACAGAGCGTCGGCCATCCTTTATTTGACCGTCAGAGCAGGCTACCGACGCTCACGCTGCACGGGCAAAAGCTGCTGCCGTACGCCCGGCGGTTTCAGGAACTGAACGTTGAGCTCAGCAGCCAGCTGCGGGAGGCGGATGATGCGCAAAACGGCGAGGTCGCGTTTGGCTGCGGCCCGGCGCCCTCCGCGCGCCTGATCCCGGCAGCCGTGGGCGAGTTTCACCGTCTGCTGCCGCAGGCGCGGGTGCGCTTTCAGATCGATAACTGGTTTGCCCTGCATCATGCGCTCACCACTCAGCAGTATCCTTTTGTGGTGGCCGACAGCTGGCAGGCCGAACTGGATCCGCAGCTGCGGGTCCAGCCGCTCAGCCCGCAGCGCTGCTTCTTCGTCTGCCACGCCGACCATCCGCTGGCAAAGCGGGGGCCGGTCTCTATCCAGGAGATGCTGCGCTATCCTTTTGCCGCGCCGTACTTGCCGCCCGGAGTGCGCAAAGTGCTGGCGACCCTCAGCCAGCAGCAGGACTTTGCCCCGGCGATTCAGTGCGACCATATCTACGCGCTGCTCTCCACCCTGGCGCATACCGACGCGATAAGCTTCGCCAGCGAAGACGGCTTTGCGCTTTGCCAGCACAGCCACCGGCTGGTCAAGCTGGAGCTAAGCGACCTGCCGGACGAGTGGCGGCTGATGCAGACCCGGTTTGCGATTATCTCCCCGGTTCACGCCGCGCAGCCGCCGCTGGTGGCAAAGCTGATAGAGGTTATCCTGCACGCCGACCGTCTGCATCAGCTGCAGCTCCTGGATCGGGAGGAGAGGGGCTAACCGCCGTTTAGCGCCTGCCCTTTGGCATCGTACTGCGGCCAGCGCTTTTCCAGGCCCTGCGTTTTTAGCGCCCGTTCGACAAACTGTCCGTCCACCCACTGACCGACGTCAAAAGCGCTGCGGATCAGGCGGCCGGATTGGGCCTGCCCGACGCTGCTGCTGAAGCTGTCGGTGAGGAACGGGTCGATGCGCGGCGAGGTGGTGAAGTTAAGATCCTGCGGCTGCAGCTCCTCCAGGAACAGCGCCTGCGGGATCTGGCTCTGCTGCGCCATCTCTGCCGACCAGGCGTCCCGGTTGGCCGGGTCGCTGATTTCAGCGGCGTTCTTCACCAGCACGTCGATAATCTGCTGGGTGGCCTGCGGCCAGGCCGCAATAAAGGTTTGCGTCCCGAGGAAGCCGGCTTGAGTGGTGTTCTGACGGCCGGAATCGCCGCTTTTCACCACCACGTCTATCTTATCTCCGCGCAGCGCCAGCAGCGAGACGCCGCCCCAGACCGCATCGACGCGACCGGCCGCCAGCGCGGCTTTGCCGGCGTTCCAGTCGAGATTAATCACCTGCATGCTGCGTTCGTTAAGACCGACGGTTTGTAAGGCGCGATCGAAGGCCAGCTGATCCGCCGTACCGCGATAGACGGCCACCCGTTTCCCCTTCAGGTCCGCGAGCTTTTTAATTCCCGAGGCGGTGGTTGCCGCGAGGTAAGATTCGGAGCCGCGGCTGCCCAGCAGCAGGCGCGTCGGGAGCCCGTTGGCTTTGCCGATAATCGCCGCCAGGTCGCCGAGGTAGACAAAATCAAGCTGCCGGTTGGCCAGCGCCTCATTCACCGCCGGGCCCGCGCCTTTGAAAAACTGCCACTGCACCTCCACGCCCTGCGGCTTAAACACCTCTTCCAGCTGATGGCGGATAAACGCCATGCCGACGGGCCCTTCGATAAACGGCTTACTGCCCGCGCTTTGATCCGGCACGCCGATGCGGATCGTGCGTAGCTCCTCGCCCTGAGCGCCGGCCAGCAGGCCAACGGCGGCGACCAGCGCCAGCAGGGTGCGGCTAAAAAATGCTTTCATCATAAGTTATTGCTCCTCTGAGTTTTTTTCTCACCCTAAAGAGCCGAAGGGCCGGGTGTTAAATGCTTTTATGCGCAGAGCAAAGCTGAAAAAAAGCTAAGCCAGGGGCCGCGTGCCCGGCAGGCTGAAATGCATTCGCTGCATCGGGATTATTCGTCTAACGCAATGGCGGCAGGGCGCAAGGAACGTTTTTATAGCGCTATAACTTCAGCAAAAGTGGACCGATATGTCGCAGATGATCTTAAAAACAGGCGCACCGGGCAGGCCGCAGTTCAGGCTAAACGGTTGGCCGTGGCTGCTGCCCGCGCTGCTGCTGCTGCTGTGGTACGTCGCCGCCCGCGAACGCTGGATGGCGGAGCAAATCCTGCCCGCGCCGTCGGTCGTTGCCGATACCGCGCTGTCGCTGCTGAGCGGCGATCTGCTGGCGCAGTGGGGATTCAGCCTCCAGCATCTGGCGCTGGGCCTGCTGCTGGGAGCCTTGGCCGGAACGCTGCTCGGGGCGCTATTCGGCCTGGTTCCGTCTGCCGCCCAGCGGATCGAGCCGCTGTTTTACGCCCTGGCGCAAATTCCGACGCTGGGCTGGATCCCGCTGTTTATGGTGATATTCGGCATTGATAACGGCCTCAAGCTGGCGGTTATCGTCAAAACCACCGTGGTGCCGATGACCATCAATACCCAGCAGGCGGTCAGCGGCGTACCGCTGACGCTGAGCGAAGCGGCAAGGGTCATGAACTTCTCCCGCTGGCAGCGGCTGCGCTGGCTGGTGATCCCGGCGAGCCTGCCGGGCTGGTTTACCGGTCTGCGGCTGGCCCTTTCGCAGGCCTGGGTATCGCTGATCGTCGTTGAGCTGCTGGCCTCTTCCGAAGGGATTGGCTACCTGATGGTCTGGGGGCGCCAGCTGTTTCAGCTGGATATCGTCTTCGTCACCATCGCGGCGGTGGGCCTCAGCGGCATGGCGATGGAGTGGGCGGCCAACCGGGCCTGCTCCCGGCTGGTGTTCTGGCCGCAGCCGGCCACCGGGCGCCTGGCCTGGAAACCGCAGGCCAGCTGGCGGGCGTTACAGCTGCCGCTGGTGCTGCTGGCAATGTGGCAGCTGGCCAGCAGCTGGGGCTGGATCGATAGCGTACTTTTCTCGTCGCCGCTGGCGGTGGCCGAGCGCTTTATTCAGGGAGCGGCAAGCGGCGAGCTGGCTGCGGCGATGCTCGCAAGCCTGGGACGGGCGTTTGCCGGCGGCGCGCTGGGTATCGCCGGCGGGCTGCTCTGCGGACTGCTGCTGGCGCTGCGCCCGCGCGCCGGAGCGATCTTTACCCCGACGCTTAACGTCCTGCGCCATATCGCCCTGTTTGCCTGGCTACCGCTGCTGACCGCATGGGTCGGCAACGATAACGGCGGCAAAATCGTGTTCATCGCCCTGGCCTCCTTTTTCCCGATGTTCTTCAGCACCCTGCAGGCCGTTCTTCAGCGCAGCCCGCAGCTGGATGAGGTTGCCAGGGTGCTGCGCCTGAGCGGCCTGACGCGCCTGCGCAGGCTGATCCTCCCCGGCGCCGCCGCGGGTATTTTTGCCGGCCTGCGCCTGGCGCTGATTTACGCCTGGCTTGGCAATATCGGCGCGGAGTATTTCATGTCCTCCGGCGTGGGTATCGGCAGCCTGATGATCAATGCCCAGCAGCTGCTGGATATGCCGACCATTCTCTGCGGCATGGTGCTGATCGGCATCACCGGCGCTGTGCTGGATAAAGCCGGACGTTTACTGGAAATTCGCGCCACCCGCTGGCGCCAACAGGAGTCGCTATGACCACTTCACCCCTGGTCTCTTTTGACCGCGTCCGTAAATCCTGGCAGCAGGTGACGGCGCTACAGAACTTCAGCCTGGATATCGCCGCCGGCGAGCTGGTGGCGCTGGTAGGCAGCAGCGGCTGCGGTAAATCAACGCTGCTGCGGATGCTGGTCGGCCTCGAATCCGCGACCCAGGGCGAGATTCGTATCCACGGCGAGCCGGTGACCGGCGTCGGCAAAGAGCGCGGCATCGTGTTTCAGGAGCCGCGCCTGTTTCCGTGGCTTAACGTTATCGACAACGTGATGCTCGGCCTGGCGGATGAGCCGCTGAGCCGGACGGAGAAACGCCAGCGGGCGCTGGAAATGCTGGAGCGCGTCCAGCTCACCGAGTTTGCCAGCGCGCTGCCCGCCCAGCTCTCCGGCGGTATGGCGCAGCGGGTGGCGATCGCCCGCGGCCTCGTCGGCCGCCCGCAAATTCTGATGCTGGATGAACCTTTCGGCGCGCTGGATGCCCTGACGCGCCATACCCTGCAGCAGGAGCTGCTGCAGATCCACCAAAGCGCGGGAACCACCACGCTGCTGGTGACGCACGATGTGGAAGAGGCGGTCGCGCTGGCCGACCGGGTGGTGGTGCTGTCGCCGCGCCCGGGACGGATACGCGAAGTGGTGAGCCTTGAGCTCCCCCATCCGCGCCGGCGCGAAGAGGCCTCTTTTACCGCCGCCTGCCGCCAGATCCGCAATCTGATTACTTCTCTGCCTGATACCGTTATTTAAGGAGCAACACCATGGGACATCCTTCCATTTACCCGACCGGCGCCACCGTTTACGATCCCGCGCGTGCCTGGAGCGGCTACACCCTTTTCCAGGCCACCGAGCGCGGCGCGGTGCTGGTGGATATGAACGGTCAGGTGGTACGCGAATGGCCTGAACTGCACGGATTTCCCAATAAAATCCTGCCCGGCGGCGCGATACTCGGCCACAGCGGCGAGCGCGATCCGCGCTACGGCATGCAGGATATGCTCGACCTGATCCAGGTGGACTGGGAGGGGAACGTGACCTGGAAGTTCGATCGCTACGAACGGGTCAGCGATCCCGGCAATGAAACGCGCTGGATGGCGCGCGCTCATCACGATTACCAGCGCGCCGGCAACCCGGTAGGCTACTACGCGCCGGGGCTGGAGCCGCAGGTGGAGGGGGGAAATACGCTGATCCTCGCTCACACCAATCTGCTTAATGCCGACATCTCCGACAAGCTGCTGCTGGATGACACGATTATTGAAGTCGACTGGCAGGGCAACGTGGTTTGGGAGTGGCGCTGCAGCGACCATTTCCACGAGCTTGGCTTCGACGATGCGGCGCGCACCGCGCTGTACAACAACCCCAATATGCGCGCCAGCGGCGGTGGAATGGGCGACTGGATGCATATCAACTCGATGTCGGCGCTGGGGCCGAATAAATGGTATGACGCCGGGGATCGGCGCTTCCATCCCGACAATATTATCTGGGACGCTCGCGAATCCAACATTATCGCCATCATTGATAAGCAGAGCGGTCGCATCGTCTGGCAGCTTGGCCCGGATTACAGTAAGCCGGAGCTCAAGCACATCGGCTGGATTATCGGCCAGCATCACGCGCATATGATCCCCCACGGGCTGCCGGGCGCGGGCAATATTCTCATCTTCGATAACGGCGGCTGGGCCGGATACGGCGCGCCAAACCCGGCGTCGGCGGATGGGGTGAAAAACGCCTGGCGCGATTACTCGCGGATCCTTGAGATCAACCCGCTGACCCTTGATATCGAGTGGCGCTACTCGCCCTATGAAGCGGATCTTCCGCAGCCAACCGACTCGTACCGCTTCTACAGCCCGTATATCAGCAATATGCAGCGTCTGGAAAACGGCAATACCTTGATTAACGAAGGCTCGAACGGGCGCGTTTTTGAAGTGACCCGCGACCATGAGATCGTCTGGGAATATATTTCACCGTTCTGGGGCAAGACGCTGAATAACAATATGGTCTACCGCGCCTACCGCATCCCCTACGCCTGGATACCGCAGCTGGCGCAGCCGCAGGAGACGCCGATCGCGGCGGTGGACGTGCGGACGTTACGCCAGCCCGGCGCGGCGGCCGCGGGCCCGGCGCAGAGCGTGGTGCGGGTCGCGGGAGTGCAGCCGTACAGCAAAAGCGCCGATGCGCTGTGCGTGGCGACCGACAACGATACCCTGCGCCGCAGTCCGAAGCTGTTCCGCGTGGCGGAAAGCGCCTTTATTCCCCTGACCGCGGCGGAGGAGCTGGAAAGCGAGCGGCCGGTGCTGCTGTTTGTCGGCGCTGAGCGCTGCGTGCATTGCCGTAAACTCTGGCAGCTGCTGGCGCAGGAAAAGGTTGCGCAACGGATCGCGGCGCTGGACCGGCGCTATCTCGATGCCGATCGGCACCAGGATCTGGCGACGACCCTCGGGGTTCGCGGTCTGCCGACGCTGCTGCTGATCGAGCGGGGGCAGCCGACGGCGCGGGCGCCTGCGCAACTGTCGGTTGAAAATCTGCTGGCCTGGCTGAGCAGCGCGCCGGAGTCGTGATCCGTCGTTGAGGGCTGGCTTTATGCCGGCCCGGGTTGATGGGCGGATATTTCGTTTGCTACCTTGAGGCGGTGGCGTGACGGCGGACAGGCTGGGCGGATCATTCTGCTGTCATCTTTCTTAAGCATGCTCTGGCGAGCCTGTTTACTGATTAGGGAAAATTAACGATGTCCAAAACTCTCACGATCTTCGATCTGGATAACACCTTGATTAAGGGTGACAGCAGTACGGTATGGAGCCGTTTTCTGGTGAGGGAAGGATGGACCGGCGACCCGGACTATCTGGCGCGAGAAGCGATGCTGATGGAGGATTACGATCGCGGTGAGATGAATATCGCCGATTACGTGGCGCTGATCCAGGCGCCGCTGATTGGCGTACCGCAGGCGGAAGTCGACGGCCTGGTCGCCCGCTGCGTGCGCGAGGAGATCCTGCCCCGCGTCTACCCGCAGGCGTGGGAGGTTATCCGCACGCTACGGGCGCGCGGCGAACAGATGCTGGTGATCTCGGCGTCGGTCAGCCTGCTGGTGCAGGCCGTGTCCGATGAGCTGGGCATCGACCAGGCGTTAGGCATTGACGTAGAGATGGCTGATGGCGGCTATACCGGCGTGATTGCCGGGACGCCGAGCTATCAGCACGGGAAGGTGATTCGGCTGGCGGAGTGGCGGCAGGCCTACCCGCAATTCGGCGGAGAGGTGACGTTTTATACCGATTCAATTAACGATCTGCCGCTGTGCCTGCACGCCGACCGCGTGCGGCTGGTCAACCCTTGCCCGCAGCTGACGGCGGCGAATGAGGAGCACCGGTGGCCGGTGCTTCACTGGCAGCTTTGATCTCCCCGGGCAGGCGCATCGCGCCGCCTCGGGGACGTTCGCGATATCAGGATTTAAACAGCGGCACTACGCTGCCGCCGATATAGCGCCGACGGAGCCAGGCGGAGAGCATATCCATCGCCATCACCACTACCACCAGCAGGAGGGTGATAAACATCACCACGTCCCAGTTCCACAGGCGCATATTTTCCGCGTAAATCAGGCCGATCCCGCCGGCGCCGACGAAGCCCAGCACCGCTGCGGAGCGGGTGTTGGACTCGATTTGATACAGGCTCAGGGCCAGAAACGTCGGGAAGGATTGGGTGAAAATGCCGAAGCGGTGTTTCTGCAGGCCGTTGGCGCCGACGGCGGTCAATCCCCGCCCCGGTGACCGATCTACCGCCTCGTGGCCTTCGGCATACAGGCGGCCGAGCAGGCCGGTATCCTGCATGATAATCGCCAGCACCCCGGCCAGCGGCCCGAGGCCGACGGCGCGCACGAAAATCAGCCCCCAGATAGCCATATCGATCCCGCGCAGGACGTCAAACAGCCGACGCATCAGCAGGGCGATAATCCCCGGAATAAAGCCGCGCATAATATTGCGCGCCGCGAGGAAAGAGAGCAGCAGGGCGATGACCGTGGCGGTGATCGTCCCGACGAAGACGATCGCCAGGGTAATCGCGATCTGCGTGAAATAGTAGCGGAACGGCCAGTTAAAAAAGTCGTGCCACACGAACATGCGCAGCAGATAGCGGCTGATTTGCTGCAGCCCGGTGGTGAGCTGCTCCCCGCTGATGCCAAACTGCATGAAGAACCAGACGTAATAGAGCACGCTCAGCAGCGCCAGCAGGCCGACGTAGCGTAAATAGCGTCCCTGGGCCTGATATAGCGCCCTATGCTGGCGGCGGCTGGCGGCGATATCCGGTTGGTTTTGCCACTGACTCATTTTTTACCCTCGAGAACCCACTGTCGCAGGCGGCCGGACAGCATATCCAGCAGCGAGACCACGATGATGATCAGCAGCAGCGTGATGCTGACCTGATCGTAACGATCGAGCTTAATGTTGGTCATCAGCTCCTGGCCGATCCCCCCGGCGCCAACCAGCCCAAGAATGGTTGAGGAGCGGAAGTTGATCTCCAGGCGCATAAAGCCGTAGGAGAGAAAAATCGGTTTTACCTGCGGCCACAGGGCGAAGCGAACCCGCTGCAGCGGCGAGGCGCCGCAGGCCATCAGCCCGCGAACCGGCTTGTCCTGAGCGCTTTCCACCGCTTCATAAAACAGCTTGGTCAGGCTGCCGATGGTGTGCAGCATCAGCGCCAGAAAGCCGGGGATCGCGCCAATGCCGAAGGCCATCACGAAAATGACCGCCCACGCCAGCTCCGGCATAGTACGCAAAAAGGCGACTAAAACGCGGATGGCGAAACGCAGCGGCGGCGGTGACCAGGCGTTGTTGGCGGCGAGAAAGGCCAGCAGGGTGGCGATGACTACGGCGACCAGGGTAGAGGCCAGCGCCAGCTGCAGGGTTTCCCAAATCAGCGGCAGCTGGATCGGCAGGCGGTAGCCCCAGTAGGCGAACGACCCTTTGGTATGCGAATCGGCGAACAGATCGCTGACGTGAAGCGTCGGCAGCGTCTCAAACATGTAATCGAGAAAGTTTGGCAGGGAGTGCCAGATGGTGAAGAGATTAAATTCAGCCGCGCTGCCCGCGGCGAAGTAAAGAACCAGTAAGAGCAGCGACCAGCTAAAGGTGTCGCGCTTCTGCCGCGCGCGTACCTGCTGGTAATAGCGTTCAAATTCGGTATTCGAAATATTCATACGTCAACGGGTCTTCAGCATACCGCCGCCTCGCGCTTGATAAGCCGGGAGGCGGCGTGGAGGCGGGATTAACGGGCGCTAACCAGCTCGCGCTTCATATCGATAATCTGCTGGAAATCGGCAACGCTACCCGGGCCGATATGCTGGGTGCCGCCCATCGCTTTGATAAAGCAGGCGTGGTTATCGGTATCCAGCTTTTTGATCGCGGTGATGACCTTGGCTTTAAAATCAGCCGGCAGCGCGTTGCTCACCAGGATCGGGCCGTTGGGGATCAGCGGCGATTGCCAGATGATGCGGATCTGCTTCATCAGATCCGGATGATCCATACGAATCAGGCGGTTGAACGCGCCCACGCTGTAGCCGCTGTTGTAGTCGCCAACCATAGAGGTCCAGGTCACCGCGCCGGCAAACTGGCCGTTCAGCACGCCCAGAATGTCCTGCTCGTGGCCGCCGGAGAAGGTCACGCTGGAGAAGAAGTTGTTATATTTATTATCCGTGGTGCCGCCAAATTTCTGCTTAAAGGTTTGGTTCGGAATCAGGAAGCCGGAGGTTGAATCCGGGTCGGCGAAGCCAAAGGCTTTGCCTTTCAGATCGTCTAAAGATTTATACGGGCTGTCGGCTTTAACGATAACCACCGAGTGGTAGCCGCGGGACTGATCTTTATCATCCACGGCGATGCCGACAATATCGACCGCTTTCGGGTTATTAATATAAACCGAGGCGTAAGAGGAGGGCGACATGCTTAATACCACGTCAACCTTACCGCCCAGCAGGCCCTGAATGACGCCGGAGTAATCGGAAGAGTTACGTAATTTCGTATCGACGTTCAGCTCTTTATCGAGAAAGTCTTTCACACACTGGTTATCACCAATTTGCTGGGTGGCGTTCTGGCCGCCGAGGATCCCCAGATTTAACTCTTTCGGCTGCGCGGCAGCGCTTGCCTGCCATGCCATCATAATGCCCGCGATCGCTGCGGATAAACGAACTGCGCCAGTGATATATTGTTTCATTATTTTGCCCGTGTGAGTGGAAATTAATGCAATTGGCTAATTTCATCCCCGTACAGCCGATGCAGAATATCCTGATTCAGCTGAGAGGGATGGTCGTCAAAAATAATGTTGCCCCGCGCCACGCCGATAACCCGCGTGCAGTATTCTTTAACCAGCTCGACCGAGTGCAGGTTGACCATCACGCTGATGCCCTGCTCGCTAATTTCGCGCAGCACGTTCATGATGCGCTGCGTATTTTTCGGGTCGAGAGAGGCGACCGGCTCATCGGCCAGCAAAATACCGGGGTTCTGCATCAGCGCGCGACAGATAGCCACGCGCTGCATCTGCCCGCCGGAGAGATTTTCCGCCCGCTGCAGCGCATGCGGCAGCATGTTCATCCATTCGAGCAGGGAGATGGCGCGCGCCCGGTCGGCATCGGGGAAGACTTTGAACAGCGACTTCAGCGTCGAGGTCTGACTCAGGCGGCCGAGCAGCACGTTAGTCAGCACATCAAGGCGCGGCACCAGGCAGAAGTCCTGGAAAATCATCCCGCATTCGCTACGCCAGGCGTTCAGCGCCCGGCCCTTAAGTTTGGCGACATCGTGCGGCGTGCCGACTTCCGGATAGCTGAGGATCTCGCCGCTGGTGGCGCTGTGGGTGCCGTTAAGCACGTGCAGCAGGGTTGATTTGCCCGCGCCGGAGCGGCCGATGACGCCCACCAGCTCGCCGGCGTGGAGATCGAAGCTGATGCCGTCCAGCACGGTTTGCTGCGCGCTGTAGGACTTGCTCAGGCCGCGTACGCTTAAGACTTTCCGCTGCCGGTCGGTATCTGGCTGACTAAATTGTGGATAATCGGTATCGGTTACCGCGGCGAGAGAACTATTCATAACAGCATCCAGGTTCGTCATTAAACTGGGCACTATTAATGGCGTTTTATATGATCGTTATATGACGGTAAGGCGAACAAATAGTGAACGGTGGCGATTTATCGCCGCAGAATGGGCGAAAATAGTGCCCTCCGATGACGAAGGGCAGGGGAGCAACGGGCCGGGAGCGGCCGCGATTTTTATGCCGACTTCAGCCGCTTCCGCCAGCGAAAACGGCGGCTTGCCAGCAGGCTCAGGCCGCAGCACAGCAGATAGTAGACCGCGCCGGTGAAGACAAAAATTGCCAGCGGGTAGATCTGGACGCGGTTGTTCACCTGGCCGGCGACGGTGGTGAGCTCTGGGACGTTGACGATAAACGCCAGCGACGTATCCTTCAGCAGGCCGATAAAAATCCCCACCAGCGAAGGCTGAACGTTGCGCAGCGCCTGCGGCAGCAGAATCAGGCGCAGCGCCTGTCCGGCGGAAAAGCCCTGCGTCCGCGCCGCCTCATACTGGCCGTTGGGAAGCGACTGCAGGCCGGCCAGCACCGAGTGCATCACCGAGGCGGCGGTAAACCACGCCAGCGCCAGCGTCACCGTAACGGCGCCCGGCAGATCGCTGCCGGTCAGCATAGGCAGCAGATACCATAGCCAAAAAATAACGAAAATCAGCGGAATACCGCGAATGATTTCGGCCCACAAAAACAGCAGCCGACGGACGGTTCCGCCATAGCGCCAGGCGACGGCGGCCAGTAGAACGCCTCCGGGTAGCGCCAGCGCCGCTGCGCCAACGGCCATCATCAGCGTCAGGGCCACGCCGCCGGGAATACCTTCCGCCAGGCGCCCCCACAGCAGGTAGTCGAGATTATCGGCGATAACCGCCAGATTAGCGTTCATGCTGGGCTCTCCTGTGCGGGTTCTTACCCGGGCCGAGGCGCGTCAGCAGCAGCCCCAGCGCCACGCCGAGCGCCAGATACAGCGCCGTACCGACGGCGAAGGCTTCCAGCGCATGGGCGTTATAGCTCTCAATTTGCCGCACCTGATAGGTCAGTTCGGCAAAGCCAATGCCGCTCGCCAGCGAGGAGAGCTTCATCAGGTTCAGATACTGGCCGACAATCGGCTGCCAGGCGTTAGCCAGCCCCTGCGGCAGCAGAATATGGCGCAGCTCTCCCCACGGGGTAAATCCCTGCGAGACGGCCGCTTCCCGCTGGCCGCTACCGACCGCGCGCAGCCCGGAGGCGATCTCTTCGATCAGGAACGCCGAGGTAAATACCCCCAGCCCCCACATCGAGCAGATAAACTCCGGCGTCAGCCACCAGACGTTACCCGGCAGAATCGACCAGGAATGGTCGGCGTTGATAAAATCACGGGCGCCGAGGGGCAGCAGGTTCCAGGCGGCAAAGTACCAGAACAGCAGCTGCACCAGCAGCGGGGTGTTGCGAAACAGCGAAACCCAGCAGGCCACCAGCCAGCGCCCCGGCCTGCCGCCGCCGAGGCGAAGCGCCAGCAGCAGAATAGCCAGCACGGTCGCCAGCGCCATCCCGGCAACGCTGACCCACAGGGTGGTGAGAAAACCGGAGACTATCCACTGCAGCGGCTGCCCGCTGAGTACGCCGTGCCAGTCGAGAATCGGCGTCACTCGAGGCCCTCCTGGTGCAGCGGATTAAGCACCTTTTGCAGAAAACGGCGGGTGCGGGCGTGCTGCGGCCGGGCGAAAAATTCCGCCGGCGGCGCAACTTCGAGGATATCGCCGCCGTCGATAAACACCACCCGGTCGGCAATCTCGCGGGCAAATTGCATCTCGTGGGTGACCACCACCATGGTGATGCCGCTGTGCGCCAGCGTTTTCATCACCTGCAGCACTTCGCCGATCATCTCCGGATCGAGCGCCGAGGTCGGCTCGTCAAACAGAATAATTTGTGGTGAAGAGGCGAGGGCGCGGGCGATGGCTACGCGCTGCTGCTGGCCACCGGAGAGCTGGGCTGGCATCTGGCGGGCCTTATCCTCCAGACCCACCTGCTGCAGCAGCTCCAGCGCCCGCTGGCGGGCCGCGCTTTTCGTCCAGCCGTGCACGCGCTCCAGCGCCAGGGTGATATTTTCTTGCGCCGTCAGGTGGGCGTAGAGATTAAACTGCTGAAACACGAACCCGACGCGGCTGCGCAGCTGGCGCAGCGCGCCGGCGGTGAGCCGACGCGTTGGCCTGCCGTCGATCAGGATCTCGCCGTCGCTCAGGGTTTCGAGCTGGTTGATCAGGCGGATCAGCGTTGATTTCCCCGAACCGGAAGGACCCAGGATCGCTACCACTTCCCCGGGATTTATCTGCAGATCGACGCCGTTAAGCACCCGATGGTCGCCGTAGCTTTTTGCCGCTTTGCGCAGTTCGATACTGGCGTTCTGCAGATGTGAAAAATCCGCGGACGAGGCCGCGGAGCGTGAAAATAAACCCGATAACATATTATTTAGCTTCTATGGTAAACGCGCGCGGCTGTGGGGTTTTGGTCGCCGGGCCGAACCAGACGTCGTAAATTTTCGCAGCCTGGCCGGATTTCTCCAGGTTCACCAGCTCGTCGTTCACCGCTTTCAGCAGCGCCGGTTCGCCTTTCTTCACGCCGACGCCGATCTCCTCTTTGCTCAGCAGATCGGGGATGATTTTAAAGTTGGCCTTATCCGGCGCTTCCGCCAGCAGGCCGGCGAGAATGGTGCTGTCCTGGGTAATCGCCTGCACGTTGCCGTTACGCAGCGCGGTCAGCGCGAGCGGAATATCGTCATAGGAGAGCACGCGCGACTGCGGGAAGCGCTGGTGCAGCGCCTGTTCGCCGGTCGTGCCTTTTACCGCCCCGATGCGCGCTTTGCTGTAATCGTCGAGCTTATCCGCCGATTTAGCCGGCACGAGGAACTGCTGGCCGGTGACAAAATACGGCGTTGAGAAATCAATAACCTGCGCTCGTTCCGGAGTGATGGTGATATCGGCAACAATCAGATCGGCCTTACCGGATTGCAGCAGCGGAATACGGTTGGCCGGGTTGGTGGCGACCAGCTCCAGCTTCACGCCGAGCGATTTAGCCAGCGCCTGGGCGAAATCAACGTCATAGCCGACGATCTGGTGCGTTTTGGGGTCAACCGAGCCAAACGGCGGGTTGGCGTCGAAGGTGGCGACTTTCACCACGCCGGCGGCTTTGATATCTGCCAGCTGGTCGGCCTGAGCCTGCGCGGCAAGCACCAGAATGCCCAGCGCCAGTGCAATTTTTGTTTTTGTCTTGCGCATTATTATATCCCCTGAGTCCCTGTATATGTTTTGTGGTTATTACGCTCCCACAAATTGGCCGCTGACGGCAAAGAAGAAAAAGTTCTTATCTATAGCGAAAAAGAACTTAGCAAGCTCATGGGTATTGGGTGGGGGCAGCGCCTGCGCGGCGAGTCTGGAGAAGACGCGTAATATGCATCTTCCGGGATTGAAAAGACGGAATTGATATTTCCCGACCGTCGCAAGCTGTGGTTGAAATAGACGCAGGAAAAATGCTTTCCGACGGAGGAAAAAATGAAAGTCGCATTATGGCAACGAGTGACGCGCTGGCTGGCTTCGTTATCTAACGCTGAAGCCGGACAGCAGGATACCCAGCGAATGATGGAGGCCATATTACCGGTCGCCAGCCTGTATGGCATTGATATGGGGAATGTCGAAACACGGTGGTTTCGCCATGATAAAACATACTGAGCGGCGCTGGATGCGCGAAGCCTACTGGAACGAGGTGTGCTTTGTGTAGCACAAGGCTGCTTGAGGTTGCGGCGATCGGAGTCATCTGCCGCAGCCCCGAGCAGCTTTAGTCTGCCCCAATGACCCGGGGTTTCACCCTGCCATGCAGGGCCGGATTATCGCTTTCATCCTTCAGACGTACGCCGGTCAGCCGGCGCAGAAAAGCCTGCTCCAGCAGCCACGCCAGCTTAAAGGCGGCGGCATCATAGCTCAGCCCTTCCGGGCGAATATTCGAAATACAGTTGCGCTCTGACTCCAGCCGCTGACGATGCGGTTGCCAGGTCAGATAAACTCCCAGGCTGTCCGGGGAAGAGAGCCCCGGCCGTTCGCCAATCAGTATCGCCACCGCGCGAGCCTGCAGCGTTTCGCCAATATCATCCCCCAGCGCTACCCGAGACTGATGAGCCAGCACCACCGGCGCGAGGCTAAGCCCCAGCGTTTGCAGATAGGGCAGCAGGGCGCGGATCAGCGGCAGGGCCTGGCGCTGCACCGCGTAAGAGGAGAGTCCGTCGCCAATCACCAGCAGCAGGTCGGCGGGGCGTGCGCCGCTGGCGGCGAGATCCACGCGACTCTCATCGTTCAGCCGTCGCCCCAGATCGGGGCGGTTAAGATAGATATGACGATCGGCGGCGGCGCTATGCACCGTCAGCGACGAGAGGCCCAGCTGCGCCAGCGGGGATACCAGCCCTTCGCTGTCAAAGGGCTGGTGGATGGCGTCGCGCGCCCGGGCGTGAGCGAGGCCAAAATTCAGCACCTCGCGGGTTGGCAGGCTGGCGCCGCTGCGGCCCAGCGCAATGCGCGCATCGGTAAATTCACGTAGCGGGTTCCAGGCGTCGGGGCGATTCATACCGGTTCTCCTTACGCCATCACGGAAAGCAGAGGATGGCGGGCGTCGGTCAGGCGCAGCGCGCCGTCCGGGTTGGTTATCTGCATTTTCGTCAGCCAGGCGGCGAACTCCGGCGCGTGCCTGAGGCCCAGCAGGCGGCGGGCGTACAGGGCATCGTGGAACGAGGTGCTTTGGTAGTTGAGCATGATATCGTCCGCGCCGGGAACGCCGATTAAAAAGGTCAGCCCGGCGGCGCACAGCAGGGTCAGCAGGGTATCCATATCATCCTGATCCGCCTCGGCGTGGTTGGTATAGCAAACGTCGCAGCCGATTGGCAGCCCCATGATCTTGCCGCAGAAATGATCTTCGAGACCGGCGCGAATAATCTGCTTCCCGTCATAGAGATATTCCGGGCCGATAAAGCCCACCACGGTATTGACCAGCAGCGGATCGAAATGGCGGGCGACGGCGTAGGCGCGGGCTTCGCAGGTTTGCTGATCGACGCCGTGGTGGGCGTTAGCCGAAAGACAGCTCCCCTGGCCGGTTTCAAAATACATGACGTTGCTGCCGAGGGTGCCGCGGTTGAGGCTCAGCGCGGCCTCCCTGGCTTCCTGCAGCAGCGCCAGATTGATACCGAAGCCGCCGTTGGCCGCTTCGGTACCCGCCACCGACTGGAACACCAGGTCCACCGGCGCGCCGCGCTCAATCAGCTGCAGGGTGTTGGTGACGTGGGTCAGAATGCAGGACTGGGTGGGGATCGCAAAGCGCTGAATAATATCGTCGAGCATATGGTTGAGCTGCGCCAGCACCGGCAGGCTGTCGCTGGCCGGGTTGATGCCAATGACCGCATCGCCCGCGCCGTACAGCAGGCCGTCGAGCATGCTGGCGGCAATGCCTTTCAGATCGTCGGTCGGATGGTTGGGCTGCAGACGCACGCTAAGATGCCCCGGCAGGCCAATCGTATTGCGAAAGCGGGTGGTTACCTGGCATTTGCTGGCGGCGAGGATCAGGTCCTGGTTACGCATCAGCTTGCTGACCGCGGCCGCCATCTCCGGGGTTATCGCCCGCGCCACCTGCTGCAGGGTGGCGGTATCGGTGGCGTCGTCAAGCAGCCAGTCGCGAAAGTCGCCCACCGTCAGGTGGCTAATCGCCGTAAAGCGGCGGCTATCGTGCGTGTCGATAATCAGCCGGGTGACTTCGTCCTGCTCATAGGGGATCGGGGGGTTATCGAGGATCTCCTTTAGCGGCACCTCCGCCAGCGCCATTTTCGCCGCCATCCGCTCTTCGGCGCTATCGGCGATAATGCCGGCGAGGGCATCGCCGGATCGTGCCGGAGAGGCCTTCGCCATTAACGTCTTCAGACTATCAAAGCGCCAGACCTGGCCTGATAGCGTTGTTTTATACATGCCGCCTCCTCAGGAGACTATACGAAGCTGCGGGTCCACCGGCGCGCGCTCGCGGGCCGCCGCGGTTTTACGAAACCACAGGTAGCCGCCGAGCATCATAGCCGCAAAAATCAGCGCCAGCAGCGTGTTGTACCAGACCATGGCCACCAGGCAGAGCACCGCCATCGCCAGAGCGAAGGCCGGCGCCCACGGATAGAGCGGCGCGCGGAACGGGCGAATCAGTTTCGGCTCGCTGCGGCGCAGTTTGAACAGCGCCGCCATCGAGGTGATATACATAACAATAGCGCCAAATACCGACATCGTGACGATGCAGGCGGTTAGCGGCATTCCGCTGATGGTGATCAGCGAGTCGGAGAAAATAGCGGCAATCCCCACCACGCCCCCGGCGAGGATCGCCAGATGCGGCGTGCGGGTGCGGCGGTTGAGCGCCGCCAGGCCGGCAGGCAGATAGCCGGCCCGGGCCAGCGAATAGATCTGCCGGGAATAGCCCATGATAATGCCGTGGAACGAGGCCACCAGGCCGAACAGCCCCAGCCATACCAGCATATGCAGCCAGCCGCTGCTGCTGCCAACCACGATTTTCATCGCCTGCGGCAGCGGGTCGTTGATGTTGGCGAGCGCCCGCCAGTCGCCGACGCCGCCGGCAAACACCATAACGCCGATCGCCAGCACGGTAAGGGTCAGGATCCCGCCGCCCAGCGCGCGGGGGATGGTACGCTGCGGATCTTTAGCTTCTTCGGCGGCCATCGACGCGCCTTCAATAGCCAGAAAGAACCAGATAGCAAAAGGAATGGCCGCGAACATTCCCGGCAGCGCCAGCCCGCTGAAGCTCTCAGCCCCGGCCCAGCCGTTAGCGGTAAAGTGGCTCCATGAGAAGCCCGGAGCGACCACGCCCATAAACACCAGCAGTTCGAAAATCGCCAGCAGGGTGACAATCAGCTCAAAGGTGGCGGCAATACCGACGCCGAGAATGTTCAGCGTCATAAAGATAACGTAGGCGCCGCAGGCCACCCATTTCGGGTCCAGCGCCGGAAACTGTACGTTGAGGTAGGCGCCAATCGCCATAGCAATCGCCGGCGGGGCGAAGACGAACTCAATCAGCGTCGCGAAGCCGGCAATAAAGCCGCCGGTGGGGCCAAAAGCGCGATAGGCGTAGGCGAACGGGCCGCCGGCGTGGGGGATCGCGGTCGTCAGCTCGGTGAAACTAAAAATAAAGGCGCAGTACATGGCGGCAACCGCCAGCGCCACGATCAGAAATCCCAGCGTCCCGGCCTGAGACCAGCCGTAGCTCCAGCCAAAATACTCCCCGGAAATAACCAGCCCGACGGCGATCCCCCACAGGCGGAAACTGCCGAGCGTTCTTTTTAGCGTTGTGGTTTGCTCTGTCATTTTTGCTACCTCGCCAGATAAAGTTACCCGGCTCACCACGCTATTTTATTTGCCAGTTTAGGCCTGGGCAGTGCTCAACAAAATACGCGAGTATTTTGAACGCCCTGTAGGGCGGCCCGCAGGGTGAGCGCAGCGAATAAATCCTCACGTACTACGTGTACGCTCCGGTTCTTGCGCGCTGTCCATGCCCAAACTGCCTGCAACAATGACGCCTGGTGAACCTGGTATTTCAGATATGTGGAGGGTTGCAAAGAGAGTGCCAGGTCAGAGCCCTGATAAATGTGGGGGGTTAGCCGCGGGACGATCCAAAAAAGGGCAGACTGCCTGCGCGAAGATATGCGCCGTGGTGCAGTTGCCCGGAAATGCGGCGCTAATCGAGAACGACGGCGCCTGCGTCTTTTTGAATCACCGGGCCTTCTTTCACCTTCAGGCTGAGCCCTTTCGTCTCCAGCTCGGCGTGGCGAATTCGCAGGCCGCGGGTGGCGTCGATGTTGACGTTGCTAAAGTGGAACCCGCTGAGCGGCGCTTCCGGGGTGCCGATAATATAGGCCGCCGCTTTGCTATCGCCGGTGGAGGTTAAATTCTCCACGGTGATATTGCTGAAGTGCGGGGTCCGATATTTGTCGAACGGCTGTTGCGGGTCGCTGTCCGGCGGATAGATCTGCTCGCCGAGGGTAAACCCTCCGGCCTGTAGCTGTTTGTCGACCTCGGCCTGCACGATAGGCGCGGCCTGGTAGTAAGCGGAGAAGACCAGCGGCACCTCGACGTTATGCATTTTGGTGTTGCGGTAAACGATATTTTTCACCTCGCCGCCTTTGCCGCGCGGGCTCTTAATGCGAATGCCGTACATCGAGCCTTCGAAGGTGTTGTTTTCCACCAGCACGTTATTGACACCGCCGGCGCTTTCGCTGCCGATAGAGATACCGCGCCCCTGCTTCAGCGTATTGTTGGCGATGTAAATATTCTCGACCACCCCTTCGGGGAAGCGCGGATCGGCTTTCTCCGCTTTGATGGCGATATGATCGTCATTGCAGTCGATATAGTTGTTGGTGATGCGGATGTTCTGGCTGTCGATAGGATCGATGGCGTCGGTATTCGGCGCATGCCACGGGGATAAAATTCGCGTGCCGTTAATGTCGATATCATGCGCGTAGCGGGTGACGATGTGGAAGCTGGGAGAGTGGGTGAGGGTCACGCCGTCGATCAGCACGTTGTTCGAGCGGGTGATGTAGATCAGCCGCGGCCGGTCGGTGCCGCCTTTCTTGCCGCTGGCGCGAATGTTTTCTCGCCAGCGCTCCCACCATACCGCCCCCTGGCCGTCAATGGTCCCTTCACCAACGATAGCGACGTTTTGCGCATCGGCGATGCTGATAAACGGCAGCCAGCCGTTTTCCGCTGCGGCATATTTCGTTTTTTCATCTCCGCGCCAGGCTGCGATTTCGCTTGCGGCGATCAGCGTCGCGTCTTTCTCCAGCTTGAGCCGAATATTGCTCTTCAAAAACAGCGGGTTGGTCAGATAGTTTCCTCTCGGGACCAGCACCGTACCGCCCCCTGCGGCGGCGCAGTCGTCAATCGCTTTTTGAATGGCGTCGGTATTCAGCGCAATCTGCAGCCGCTGGCCTTCTGCGCCGTAGCGGGTGATGTCGCAGACTTTATCCGCGAACGTCACCTTGCTGGCGGCGAGAGCCGCCTGAAAGGGGATAGCGCCGGCGATAGCGGCGGCAGCCAACAGAGGAAAGGTGCGGGTCGTCATCTGATTATCCTTTTTAGGTGTTGTGTTTTGTAAAAATAGCAACATTGTTTTATTTTTGTGTTTATGCCGATCACGTTTTGCCTTTTGTCGTTTAAATGCCCAGATTCAGCGCTCGTTTTTCGGGCAAACGCCCGTAAAACGGCGTGAAAACCGGCGCTAGTTTTGCAATTTCATCTTCGGCGCGGTATAACTGCACCTCTTTGGATGTTTAGATGTCCATACGTTTAGAAGGTAATATGCAAAGTACACCGCAGCAGGGTGAGCCGCTGAAGCGCACCATGAAAACCCGCCACCTGATCATGCTCTCGCTGGGCGGCGTGATTGGCACCGGCCTGTTCTTTAATACCGGCTATATCATCTCTACCACCGGGGCGGCGGGAACGCTGCTGGCCTATCTGATTGGCGCGCTGGTGGTCTGGCTGGTGATGCAGTGCCTCGGCGAGCTGTCGGTGGCGATGCCGGAGACCGGCGCGTTTCACGTCTACGCCGCCCGCTATCTCGGCCCGGCGACGGGGTACACGGTAGCCTGGCTCTACTGGCTGACGTGGACGGTGGCGCTCGGTTCGAGCTTTACCGCCGCCGGTTTCTGTATGCAGTACTGGTTTCCGCAGGTGCCGGTGTGGGTATGGTGCGTGGTGTTCTGCGCGGTGATTTTTATCCTCAACGTCATCTCTACCCGCTTCTTTGCCGAAGGCGAGTTCTGGTTCTCGCTGGTCAAAGTCATCACCATCATCGCCTTTATTATTCTCGGCGGGGCGGCGATATTCGGCATTATCCCGATGCAGGACGGCTCGCCGGCCCCGGGGCTGCGTAACCTGACCTCTGAAGGCTGGTTCCCGCACGGCGGCCTGCCGATCCTGATGACTATGGTGGCGGTGAACTTCGCCTTCTCCGGTACCGAGCTGATCGGCATCGCGGCGGGTGAAACGCAAAACCCGCATAAGGTCATCCCGATCGCCATTCGAACCACCATCGCCCGGCTGATTATCTTTTTTATCGGCACCGTGTTTGTGCTGGCGGCGCTGATCCCGATGCAGCAGGCGGGGGTGGAGAAAAGCCCGTTTGTGCTGGTCTTTGAAAAGGTTGGCATTCCCTACGCGGCGGATATCTTTAACTTCGTGATCCTGACGGCGATTCTGTCGGCGGCCAACTCCGGCCTCTACGCCTCCGGGCGGATGCTGTGGTCGTTGGCGAACGAACGGACCCTGCCGGCGTGCTTTGCCAAAGTGACCAGGAACGGCGTGCCGCTGACCGCGCTGTCGGTGAGCATGCTCGGCGGCGTGCTGGCGCTGTTTTCCAGCGTTATTGCGCCAGATACGGTATTTGTCGCGCTGTCGGCGATCTCCGGCTTTGCGGTGGTAGCGGTGTGGCTAAGCATCTGCGCCTCGCACTTTATGTTCCGTCGTCGCCATCTCCAGCAGGGGAAAGCCCTGAGCGAGCTGCACTATCGCGCCCCGTGGTATCCGCTGGTGCCGGTGCTGGGGTTCATTTTATGCCTGGTGGCCTGCGTGGGCCTGGCGTTTGACCCCAGTCAGCGAATTGCGCTGTGGTGCGGAATTCCCTTCGTGGCACTGTGCTATGGTGTCTGGTATCTGACTCACGCACGACAACTTAACAGGGAGCAACAGCATGTCGCAGATTAACCCGTTAACCTCTATCCTTGCCCGCGAGTCCTTTGTGCTGCTCGACGGCGCGATGGCGACGGAGCTGGAAGCGCGCGGCTGTAACCTGGCCGATAGCCTGTGGTCAGCGCGGGTACTGCTGGAAAATCCGCAGCTGATTCGCGACGTGCACCTGGACTATTTCCGCGCCGGAGCGCAGGTCGCGATCACCGCCAGCTATCAGGCAACCCCGGCGGGCTTCGCCGCCTGCGGGCTGGACGAGGCGCAGTCGAAAGCGCTGATTGGGAAAAGCGTTGAGCTGGCGCGTAAAGCGCGGGAGGCGTACCTTGCGGAAAACCCGCAGGCCGGCACGCTGCTGGTCGCCGGTTCGGTGGGGCCGTACGGCGCGTATCTCGCCGATGGTTCGGAATATCGCGGCGATTATCAGCGCAGCGCGGAGGATTTTCAGGCCTTCCATCGCCCGCGCGTTGAAGCGCTTCTCGATGCCGGAGCCGATCTGCTGGCCTGCGAAACCCTGCCGTCATTTGCCGAAATTAAGGCGCTGGCGGCGCTGCTGACGGCGTACCCGCGCGCTCGCGCCTGGTTCTCGTTTACCCTGCGCGACGCTGAGCATCTCAGCGACGGCACGCCGCTGAGCGAAGTGGTGGCGGCGCTTGCGCACTATCCGCAGGTGGTGGCGCTGGGCATTAACTGTATTGCCCTGGAGAACACCACCGCCGCGTTACGGTACCTGCACGGTTTGACCGCGCTGCCGCTGGTGGTCTATCCCAACTCCGGGGAGCATTACGACGCGGTGAGTAAAACCTGGCACCATCACGGCGAGTCCTGCGTCGCCCTGAGCGAGTATCTGCCGCAGTGGCTGGCGGCGGGGGCAAAACTGATTGGCGGCTGCTGCCGCACCACGCCGAAAGATATTGCCGCGCTGGCGGCCAAACGCTGACCGGTCTCCCGGCCGCGGCGCAGCGCGTCGCCGGCCGGGGATCTCCCCGCTCGCGCTATGCTTACCGGGCCAGCGCTTCTGCTACTCAATCCCCATTTTTAACTATCGTTTGCCAGTTTTTTTCTAATGACGATTGGCTATTAGCCAGAATTTTTAATTACTTCATCAAACGCATCAGGCCGGAAATACTGCACCCATAACAACGAAGGGGAGCAGACACTATGGCACACGCATCGCGCATTACACTTTTCGCCGCCTTGGCTTTCGCCGCTTTTCAGGCGCAGGCGGTCAACGTCACCGTGGCGTATCAAACCTCTGCCGAGCCGGCGAAAGTCGCTCAGGCTGACAATACCTTTGCCAAAGAGAGCGGTGCGACCGTTGACTGGCGCAAGTTCGACAGCGGGGCGAGCATCGTACGCGCGCTGGCTTCCGGCGATGTCCAGATTGGCAACCTCGGCTCCAGCCCGCTGGCGGTAGCCGCCAGTCAGCAGGTGCCGATTGAAGTCTTCCTGCTGGCCTCAAAGCTCGGTAACTCCGAAGCGCTGGTGGTGAAAAAGAGCATTACTAAACCCGAAGATTTGATTGGTAAGCGCATCGCGGTGCCGTTTATCTCCACCACCCACTACAGCCTGCTGTCGGCGCTGAAGCACTGGGGCATTAAGCCGGGCCAGGTACAGATTATCAACCTGCAGCCGCCGGCGATTATTGCTGCCTGGCAGCGCGGGGATATCGACGGCGCCTACGTCTGGGCCCCTGCGGTCAACGCGCTGGAAAAAGAGGGCAAGGTGCTAACCGATTCGTCGCAGGTCGGCGAGTGGGGTGCGCCGACGCTGGACGTCTGGGTGGTGCGTAAAGACTTTGCCGAGAAGCATCCTGAGATTGTGAAAGCCTTTGCGAAGAGCGCTATCGACGCTCAGCAGCCCTACATCGCTAACCCGGATGCATGGCTGAAGCAGCCGGAAAATATCAGCAAGCTGTCGCGCTTAAGCGGCGTGCCGGATGCGGACGTCCCGGGGCTGGTGAAGGGCAATACCTACCTGACCGCGGCGCAGCAGGCGCAGGAGCTGAACGGGCCGGTGAACAAAGCGATTATCGATACGGCTAAGTTCCTCAAAGAGCAGGGCAAAGTACCCGATGCCGGCGCCGATTACAGCCAGTACGTTACCGACCGTTTTGTGAAATAAGGAGGTCACGATGCTGCAAATCTCGCATCTCTTTGCCGACTACGGCGGCAAACCGGCGCTGGCGGATATCAACCTGACGCTGGACAGCGGCGAACTGCTGGTGGTCCTTGGACCGTCGGGCTGCGGTAAAACCACGCTGCTGAACCTGATTGCCGGATTCGTGCCTTATCAGCACGGCAGCATCGTCCTTGAAGGGCAGCGCGTAACGGGACCGGGCGCCGAACGCGGCGTGGTCTTTCAGCATGAAGGCCTGCTGCCGTGGCGTAACGTGCAGGATAACGTGGCGCTGGGGCTACAGCTGGCGGGCGTGGACAAAGCGCTCCGCCGGGAAACGGCGGCGCAGATGCTGAAGAAGGTGGGTCTCGAAGGGGCGGAAAAACGCTTTATCTGGCAGCTTTCCGGCGGCCAGCGCCAGCGGGTGGGGATTGCCAGAGCGCTGGCGGCCAACCCGCAGCTGCTGCTCCTTGATGAGCCGTTCGGCGCGCTGGACGCCTTTACCCGTGAACAGATGCAAACCCTGCTGCTCGGCCTGTGGCACGAGACCGGCAAGCAGGTACTGCTTATCACCCATGATATTGAAGAGGCCGTGTTTATGGCCACCGAGCTGGTGCTGCTGTCGCCCGGCCCGGGGCAGGTGCTGGAGCGACTGCCGCTCGACTTTGGCCGCCGCTTCGTTGCCGGTGAGTCCTGCCGCAGCATTAAATCCGATCCGCGGTTTATCGAGCAGCGTGAATACGTGCTGAGCCGGGTATTTGAACAACGGGAGGCCTTCTCATGAGCGTGGTCATCAATGATAAACCGCGTCGGCGGCCGCTGAAGTGGCGCTGGCCTGTTTCCCGTCAGCTGACGCTGAGCGTGGCGACGCTGGCGGTGCTGCTGGCTATCTGGTGGGCCGTTGCGGCGTTACAGCTGATTAGCCCGCTGTTTCTGCCGCCGCCGGGCCAGGTGTTGCGCAAGCTGATAACCATTGCCGGCCCGCAGGGCTTTATGGATGCCACCCTCTGGCAGCATCTGGCGGCGAGCCTGACGCGGATCGTGATAGCGCTGCTGGCGGCGGTGCTGCTCGGCGTTCCGGTGGGGATCGCGATGGGGCTCAGCCCGACGGTGCGCGGCATTCTCGATCCTTTAATTGAGCTGTACCGCCCGGTGCCGCCGCTGGCCTATCTCCCGCTGATGGTTATCTGGTTCGGCATCGGCGAGACGTCGAAGATCTTATTGATCTATCTGGCGATCTTCGCCCCGGTGGCGATGTCGGCGCTGGCGGGGGTGAAAAGCGCCCAGCAGGTGCGCATTCGCGCCGCGCAGTCATTAGGCGCCAGCCGCGCGCAGGTGCTGTGGCTGGTTATTTTACCCGGCGCTTTACCGGAGATCCTCACCGGCCTGCGCATTGGTCTTGGCGTGGGTTGGTCAACGCTGGTGGCCGCGGAGCTGATTGCCGCCACCCGCGGGTTAGGCTTTATGGTGCAATCCGCCGGCGAATTTCTGGCAACCGACGTGGTGCTGGCCGGGATTGCGGTGATTGCGATTATTGCGTTTCTGTTGGAACTGGGGCTGCGCGCGCTGCAGCGCCGCCTGACGCCCTGGCATGGAGAAGTACAATGAGTGAACGTCTGAGCATTACCCCGCTGGGGCCCTATATTGGCGCGCAGATAGCCGGCGTGGACCTCGCGCGTCCGCTGAGCGATAACCAGTTTGAGCAGCTGTATCATGCGGTGCTGCGCCATCAGGTGGTGTTTCTGCGCGAGCAGAATATTACCCCGCAGCAGCAGCGTGATTTTGCGCTACGCTTTGGCGATCTGCATATTCATCCGGTCTATCCTCACGCGCCCGGCGTCGACGAAATTATCGTGCTCGACACCCATGATGATAATCCGCCGGATAACGACAACTGGCATACCGATGTCACTTTCATCGAGACGCCGCCTGCCGGCGCGATTCTGGCGGCAAAAGAGCTGCCGTCCACCGGCGGCGACACCCTGTGGGCCAGCGGCGTCGCGGCGTACGAAGCGCTTTCCGCACCTTTTCGTCAGCTATTGAGTGGTCTGCGGGCGGAGCATGATTTCCGTAAATCGTTCCCGGAGTATAAATACCGCAACAGCGAAGAGGAGCACCGGCGCTGGCTGGAGGCGGTGGCGAAGAACCCGCCGCTGCTGCATCCGGTGGTGCGCACTCATCCGGTGACCGGCAGGCAGGCGCTGTTCGTTAACGAAGGGTTTACCACGCGCATCGTTGACGTGACGGAGAAAGAGAGCGAGGCGCTGCTGAACTTCCTGTTTAGCCATATAACGAAACCGGAGTTTCAGGTGCGCTGGCGCTGGCAGCCGAACGATGTGGCGATTTGGGATAACCGCGTCACCCAGCATTACGCCAACGCCGATTATCTGCCGCAGCGGCGCATTATGCACCGGGCGACGATCCTCGGCGATAAGCCGTACTATCGCGCCGGTTAAAACCTGCGGCAGCGCGCCGCAGGCCGGGCTGATTACAGATGCGCGCCGATATAGCGCTGATAGCGGTTGGCTTTTAAAAACGTCAAATCCACCAGCACCAGCCCGTCCACGCAGTTGTTAAAATCAGGGTCGCTGCCGAAGTCGATAAACTGCACGCCGCCCGGTTCACACACCTCGGAATATTGCTTATACAGCGGCGGAATGGCGCAGCCGAGATTACCGAGCAGCGACTTCAGGCGGGTGAGATCTTCGGCATAATCCTCGCCGCTAAACTGCGCCAGCACGTCGGGCAGCGAAGCGGGATAGGGACGGCGCGACTCCGCCAGCGGGTGGGTCGCCGGGAACCACAGACGATAGAAGGCCACCAGCAGATCGCGGGCCGCTGGCGGCAGGCCGCCGGAAATCGACACCGGGCCGAACAGATAGCGGTAGTGCGGGTAGCGTGCGAGGTACGCGCCGATCCCCGACCACAGATAATCCAGCCCGCGTCGTCCCCAGTAGCGCGGCTGGATAAAGCTGCGCCCCAGCTCAATACCGTGGCGGAGAATATCCTCCATCCGCTGGTCGTAATGGAACAGGCTATAGCTGTAAATGCCCTCCAGCCCGCGCTTTTCCAGCTGCATTGCGGTAGGCATAAAGCGATAGGCGCCGACGATTTCCAGATCCTCCTCATCCCACAGAATCAGGTGCAGATAATCATCGTCGTAGCCGTCGACGTCGCGACGTTTGCCGCTACCTTCGCCCACCGCGCGGAAAGCGATCTCCCGCAGGCGGCCGAGCTCGCGCAGCAGCGGGGCGTCGTCCTGACCGTTGCGCTGCCACAGGTAGATGGTTTTGCCGTCGGCGGTGTGCCCCAGACACTCCGCGCGGTGTAGCTCGCGTTTTATCAGCGCCCGATCTTCAGGGCGGGCGATGGCGCTTTCCGTTTTGAATATGCCCGCCTGACCTTTGCCCATCAGTTCGACGTGGCGATAGCATCGATCCGCCAGCTCCCGAGGAGACATCTGCGGGCTATACCAGCTGGACCAGGCAATCTGCTGGCCAATGCCGATCGGCAGGCTGCTGTTGCGGCGACGAAACATTTGCTGCATGAGCAGCAGCAGCGGCAGGTTTTCTGAGAGCAGGGTGCTGGCGTAGAACAGGGCGCTGTTGTGCGCGCGGATCCACACCGGCAGCAGCGGGGCGCGATATTTGGTCGCCAGCTTGATAAAGCCGGGGTGCCATTTCTTATCGCGGATCCCCCGGCGCGTCGGGCGCGAGACCTCACCTGCCGGGAAAAAGATCAGCACGCCGCCGTTTTGTAGCTGCCGATCCATTTGCTGCAGCGCGGCTTTAGCGGTGCGGCCGTTGATGTTATCGACCGGAATGAACAGTGAGCTGAGCGGCTCAAGGTGGGTCAACAGGCGGTTGGTCACGACTTTAACATCGCGACGAACGCGGGAGACGGCATAAAGTAGCGCAAGGCCGTCCAGGGTACCGGTAGGATGATTGGCAACGATCACCAGCGGGCCGTGTTCAGGAATTTGTTCCAAATCGTGCGTCGGAATAGCGCAGCGAATATTAAGGTGTTCCAGCACCTGTTCGACCGTATCGAGCCCCTTCAGGTGGCGATGGCGGGCGGCAAATTGTTGAAACTCTTCCTCATGGAGCAGTTTTTTTAGCAGCTTCTTTTGCCAGGCGGCGGGCCTGGCCTGAGGCCACAGGTCGTCGAGTACATGATCGAGACTAAACATAGCGCTTCCTCCTCCGTCCTGCCGAGACAGTAGAAGGCGGAAGTGTCGCTTATATTGCAGTTGGGTGAAGATTCGGTATTGGCAGACCCGAAAGCGCGACGCAGGTCAGGAAAATTCCCGGCCTGCGGCGTGGAGCGGGGTTAACGCAGGATTTTCTTTTCGGCCAGGTCAAGGGCGAAATAGCTGAAGATCAGATCCGCGCCGGCGCGCTTAATGGCGCCAAGACTTTCCAGAACCACTTTTTCTTCATCGATGGCGCCCGCCTGGGCGGCAAATTTGATCATCGCGTACTCGCCGCTGACCTGGTAGGCGCCGAGCGGCAGATTGCTGCGCTCGCGGATATCGCGCAGGATATCAAGATAGGCGCCGGCCGGTTTCACCATCAGGCAATCAGCGCCCTGGGCTTCATCCAGCAGGGACTCGCGAATCGCTTCCCGGCGGTTCATCGGGCTCATCTGGTAGGTTTTACGATCGCCCTTCAGCGCGGTACCCGCCGCTTCACGGAACGGGCCGTAGAACGATGAGGCAAACTTAGTGGAGTAAGACATAATGGCCGTGCGGGTAAATCCAGCGGCGTCCAGCGCCTGGCGAATAGCCTGTACCTGACCGTCCATCGCAGCGGATGGCGCAATAAAATCAGCGCCGGCCGCTGCCGCAACAACCGCCTGCTTACCGAGGTTCACCAGGGTCGCATCGTTGTCTACGCCGTGCTCGCAGAGTACGCCGCAGTGGCCGTGGGAGGTGTATTCGCAGAAGCAGGTATCGGACATCACGATCATCTCCGGTACCGCCTCCTTACAGATACGCGACATCCGCGCGACCAGGCCGTTTTCGTTCCAGGCATCGCTGCCGTTGGCATCGGTGTGATGGGAAATACCGAAGGTCATAACCGAGCGGATGCCGGCGTTGGCGATACGCTCGATTTCACGCGCCAGGTGCTTCTCCGGGATGCGCATCACGCCGGGCATGGCTTCGATGGCTTTGTAATCGTCGATTTCTTCTTCAACAAAGATCGGCAACACCAGGTCATTCAAACTCAGTGTTGTCTCTTCAAACATGGCTCGTAGCGAAGCGGACTGACGCAAGCGGCGCGGGCGAGTGATTAAATCTGTCATGGTTTGCCTGATTTTGTGAAATGAAAGACCGCAGTATACCTGAACCTGAGGGCCGACGTTTTACGAAAGTGGCTTAAAATCCCCCTCGCCGGAAGGCGCTGACAATAATAATGAGCACCGAAATTTAATACGCATGACGAATGTTTATATTCGCAGGTGATGTTTTTGTTTTGTTGATTATTTTAAATGTCGAGGCGGCTTGTTGATTTTATGAGGAATTAAGACGCTGAGCTGTTTATTCACTGATGTTCTGTTTGTGGGTTAATATATTTGTTTGTTATATGTTTTATTTTGCATTTCTAATCCTCTGAAAATAGTGATTTTAATTATCTCTCACCAGAAAGAACCCTGATGAAGATATTGTCCGGTTTCGGACTTTGGCTAAAGAATAATTGAACCTTTAACTGGTGACGCCGCATAATCGTTCCGCGAAGCATAATAATGTTCTTCTCTGTATTGATAATTGATGGATCAACTATATTACGTCCCTGAGGAGGGATGACAAATGCACCCTTGGAAAAAGAAATTTGTAGTTTCACAATTAGCATTAGCCTGCACTTTGGCAATCACCTCTCAGGCAAGTGCTTTTAATGATATATCTGGAACCAACTACACGACATTTAAACATTATAATGACGCCAGCTATGCTGACGGCGTTTACTATAATGGTTATGTAGGCTGGAATAACTATGCGGTGGATAGTGTTTATAACGGTGACATTTATCCGGTAATCAATAAATCTGTCGTGAATGGCGTGATCTCTACTTACTATCTGGATGATGGTCTTGCTACCAACGCGAACAGCAATAGCCTTACCATTAAAAACAGCACCATCCACGGGATGATCACCTCTGAGTGCATGACCACCGACTGCGCGGGTCGTGACGCTACCGGCTATGTTTATGACCGCCTGGCGCTGACCGTTGATAACTCAACCATTGATGATAACTATGAGCACTATACCTACAACGGCACGCACGCCGATGGTTCCGTAGATACGCATGTTGTTGACGTTTACGATCTGGGGACGGCCATTACGCTGGATCAGGAGGTTGATCTGGTCGTCAAAAATAACTCCCATGTTGCCGGCATAACCCTGACTCAGGGTTACGAGTGGGGAGATATTGACGACAATACCGTCAGTACCGGCGTCAACAGCAGCGAAGTGTTTCACAACGCGATCAATGTAACGGATTCTACCGTGACGTCTGGCTCATGGTCGGATGAAGGTACCTCTGGCTGGTTCGGCAACAACAATAACGCCAGCGATTACGGCGGTACTGACTTTAGTGCGAGTGGTCATGCCGGTTTTAATGCTGATGACGTCGCGATCTCGGCGATCGCCAATCCGCATGCGGATAACGCAATGCAGACGACGGTTAACCTCACTAACTCTACCTTAATGGGGGACATCTTATTTTCCAGTAACTTTGACCACAATTTCTTCCCGAGCGGTGCGGACAGCTACCGGGATACCAACTCTGCCGTAGACACTAACGGCTGGGACGGCACCGACCGTATGGATGTCACGCTGAATAACGGCAGCAAGTGGGTGGGGGCAGCGATGTCCACACATCAGGTTGATTCTGATGGCGATGGCGTTTACGACAGCTTTGCCGAAGGCACCGAAGCGACCGCAACGCTGCTTGATGTCGCAGCGAACAGCCTCTGGCCGTGGTCGACCTATGGTCTCAGCAACAGCGACACGGCCTATAATGAAAACGGTCACGTTGTCGGCAATGAAGTCTATCAGAGCGGTCTGTTCAATGTGACGCTGAACAGCGGTTCACGGTGGGATACCACCAAAACGTCTCTAATTGATACTTTGAGCATCAACGGCGGTTCTGTCGTGAACGTAGCGGATTCCACCCTGGTTTCCGACACCATCTCCCTGACCGGCGGTTCTGCCCTGAAGATCGATGAAGATGGCCATGTGGCGACCCACGCGCTGACAGTCGACAACAGTACCGTAACGATTGCCGACGATGTCTCTGCTGGCTGGGGCGTGGATGATGCCGCGCTGTATGCCAACATCGTCAACGTTACCCACGATGGTATTCTCGATGTGGGCAACAGCACGGCGTACGCGCTGCAGGCCGATACGCTGAATCTGACCAGCTCGACGGATGCCGGCGGGAAAGTACACGCTGGCGTGTTTAATGTTCACAGCAATCGCTTCGTGCTGAATGCCGATTTAACCAACGATCGTACTAACGATACCGCTAAGCCTAACTACGGCTACGGCACCATCGCCATGAACTCCGATGGTCATCTGACCATTAACGGCAATGGTGACTCCGACACCTCTTTCGACCAGTCCGAAGTGGATAACGCGGGCGACAACGTTGCGGCAGCCACCGGCAACTTCAAGGTTCGCATTGATAATGCGGCGGGTACGGGCTCCGTTGCCGATTACAAAGGCAAAGAGCTGATCTATGTTAACGACAAGAGCAGCACCGCCACCTTCTCTGCGGCAAACAAAGCCGATCTGGGTGCCTACACCTGGCAGGCTAAGCAGGAAGGTAACCTGGTTGTGATGCAGCAGAGGGCGCTGACCGATTACGCGAACATGGCGCTCAGCATCCCGTCCGCTAACAGCAATATCTGGAATCTGCAGCAGGATACCGTGGCGACTCGTCTGACCCACTCCCGGCATGGTCTGGCGGATAACGGCGGCGCCTGGGGCAGCTATTTAGGCGCTAGCTTCAGCGGCGACAATGACACCATCAGCTACGATCAGAACGTCAACGGCGCCATGCTGGGTCTGGATACCAAAATTGATGGCAACCATGCTCAGTGGATCGTCGGTGCCGCCGCGGGCTTCGTGAAAGGCGACCTGAGCGATCGCAGCGGTCAGGTGGATCAGGACAGCCAGACCGCCTATATCTACTCGTCCGCTCGCTTTGCAAACAACGTTTTCGTTGACGGTTCTCTGAACTACTCTCACTTCAGCAACCAGCTGTCTGCCAATATGAGCAACGGCCAGTTCGTGGACGGCAGTACTTCCTCCGATGCCTGGGGCTTCGGTCTGAAACTGGGTTACGACCGGAAGCTGGGTAATGCAGGGTATGTAACTCCTTACGGCAGCGTATCAGGCCTGTTCCAGTCCGGGGACGACTACCGCCTGAGCAACGGCATGAAAGTGGGCGGCCAGTCTTACGACAGCATGCGCTATGAGCTGGGCGTTGATGCGGGCTACACCTTTACCTACGGTAGCGATCAGGCCCTGACGCCTTACTTCAAGCTGGCCTATGTTTATGACGATGCCGACAACAACGCTAAGGTAAACGGTGACTCTATCGATAACGGCACCGAAGGTTCTGCGGTACGCGTTGGGCTGGGTACTCAGTTCAGCTTTACCCGCAACTTCAGCGCCTACTCCGATGTGAGTTACCTCGGTGGCGGGGATGTGGATCAGGACTGGGCTGCTAACGTCGGCGTTAAATACACCTGGTAAGATTGTTTGCAGTGATAAAACATTAAAGGTTATTTAATCTAAGAGTATGCCCGTCAAGGATTTGACGGGCATTATTGTCAGGAATGCATAAATGTTATCACTGAGTAAACCGCTTAATGAATTTGATCAGCTGGATCAATGCTTGTCAAAATACGGCACTCACTTCGAATTTTGTAGTAAAAAGCAGATGGTATTTTCGAATGATATACATTGTGACAAAACGGTAGTTATTTTAGCCGGCGTGATCTCTCTGCGCAGAGGTGAAAATATTCTGGTTGGTATCGCTCAGGCCCCCTTTATTATCGGGCTGGCCGATGGGGTCATGAAAAATGAGGTTAAATATAAAATCATGACTGAGGGGGAGTGTACTGGATATCATCTGCCTTCCTCGCAGGCGATTAAAATAATCGACCAGAATAATTTGTGGCGCGACGCATTCTGCTGGCTGGTATGGCATAATCGTATTATGGAGCTACGCGACCTGCAGCTAATTGGTAATAATTCCTATGAGCAAATTCGCGCAACGCTGCTGTCGATGATTGACTGGGACGAGCAATTACGTTTTCGTATTGGCGTTATGAATTATATCCATCAAAAAACGCGTATTTCGCGCTCCGTGGTGGCCGAAGTGCTTGCTGCTCTCCGTAAGGGCGGCTATATCGAAATGGATAAAGGCAAACTGGTTAGCATCAACCATTTGCCTTCAGAATATTAATCAGGATTCGGGAACAGCCAGCGGCTTTTCCCCGCTCAATTCGCTGACCAGGTCATTGATGCCATTACTCATATTGCTAAAGCGCGTCAGCGAAGAGCGGGTGACCACCACAAAGGCGCCCACGTTAGCCTGCGGGTTCATCGCCATATAGGTAATAAATCCGCCGCCGCCGCCGGTCTTCTGAATAATGCCCGGATGGCCGTCCTTCGGCTTCATATAAACCCAGCCAAGGCCCAGCGCATCGGCTTTCCCCGGCACGTCCATACCGATAACGCGGGTCAGCTGGCTGCGCTGATAGATCAGCGTCTGCATGCGGTCAGCCTGCTGGCCGCGGGTGTAAAAATCAGAAGAGAGGAACTGCTGCATCCAGCGCATCATATCTCCCGGCGTGGAGTAAACGCCGCCGCTGCCGATCGCCGCCAGGGTGTTGTTGCACGGGCTGGCCCCTTTCTCGGCGACCATCAGGCGGCCGCATTGATCCGGCGATGGCGTAAAGGTGGTGTCTTTCATGCCCAGCGGGCGGGTAATTTGCTCTTCAAACAGCTGCGGATAAGGCTTGCCAGCGGCGTTCGAAAGGGCGTCCGCCAGCAGATCGAAAGCGAGGTTGGAGTAGGCGGCCTGGGAGCCGGGCGCGGCTTTCAACGACGTTGTCGACAGCCATTCCCAGCGCTGCTGGCGGGTCGGCCAGACGAAGACCGCGCGGTGCGCCGCGCCGCCGGGCTGTTCACGCGGCAGGGCGCTGGTATGCGTCGCCAGGTTAACCAGCGTGATTGGCGTGCCCTGATAGCTCGGCACCCTAGCGCCCGGCGGAGCGTATTTGCTCAGCGGATCGTTAAGCTTAACGACTCCCTGATCGAGCATTTTCACCAGCATTTCGCTGGTCATCAGTTTACTCAACGAGGCGATGCGGATGACGGAATCCAGCTGAGGATGTTCATTATTGCCCGGGCGCGTCTCGCCAAAGCTGCGAAAAACGCGCTGGTTGCCGTCGATGACGACCAGCGCCATGCCGGTAGCGCCGCTGCCGTAGTAGATATGGTTGGCGTAACGGTCGACAACATCGGAGGCAAATTCCGGATCGACGCTCGGTTGAGCAGCCTGGACCGATGTCCACGACGCCGCGCACAGCGCAGCAAAAATGAGCAGACTACGTTTCAACGGGGGTATCCATATGATGAAAAGAGATATAGAGCGTATTTATACTACGAAGCGAGGCAGAGCAAGGCGGGAATAACGTCAATATTGTGCGGAAAAACGTAACGGTGCGTAAAAAGGACTTTTTTGCGTATCAGCATATCCGCTTTCCCCGGCGGGCGGGTATGATTAGCGTTTGATTAATCGGGAGATGAGAGAGAGATGGCGACTCAGCGGGTGGTAATGGTAGTCGATATGCAAAATGGCGTCTTTGCGACGCCGCGGGTTGAGCGAGCGCGCTGCGTCGCGCACATTAACCGCCTGACACGCGCCGCGGATCGCGTTATTTTCATTCAACACGCGGAAGACGGCGGGCTGGAAGAGGGCAGCGACGGTTTCGCCCTGCTGGCGGAACTGGAGCAGCCGGCGGGATCGCTGTATGTCACCAAAACCGCCTGCGATGCGTTCTATCAAACCCGCCTTGCACAGCTATTGAGCGACCTGAACATCGAAGAGTTCGTCATTTGCGGCTGCGCAACCGATTATTGCGTCGATACCACCATCAAAAACGGCGCCAGCCGCGGCTATGCCATTACCGTTGCCGAAGATGCGCACACCACCGCCAACCGCGCCGCGGCGCAGGCGAAAACGCTGATTGCCCACTATAACGAGGTCTGGCGCACGCTGACCGTCCCCGGCAATCCTGTACGCGTGAAACCCATAGAAACAATTCTTAGCGATTGGCAGACGAACTAAGCTGCTGATATCCGGTCTCATCATCCGGTTGCCTTTCTTTGCCGCTGCCCATCTGCAGCGAGCATTGTCGTGGTACACAGCATAATCAGAACGATAAGAAGTTAGCAGGAGAGCATGATGTTTAAATCTTTTTTCCCCAAACCGGGGCCGTTTTTTATCTCTGCCTTTATCTGGTCACTGCTGGCGGTGATCTTTTGGCAGGCGGGCGGCGGCGACTGGCTGCTGCGCTTAACCGGAGCCTCGCAAAACGTGGCCATCAGCGCCGCGCGTTTCTGGTCGCTGAACTATCTGCTGTTCTACGTTTACTATATGTTCTGCGTCGGCGTGTTTGCTCTGTTTTGGTTTATCTACAGTCCGCATCGCTGGCAGTACTGGTCGATCCTCGGCACCGCGCTGATTATCTTCGTCACCTGGTTTATGGTCGAAGTCGGGGTGGCGATTAACGCCTGGTACGCGCCGTTCTACGATCTGATTCAGTCCGCGCTGGCCACGCCGCATAAGGTCAGCATCAACCAGTTTTATCAGGAGATCGGCGTATTCCTCGGCATCGCGCTCATTGCGGTCATTATCGGCGTGATGAACAACTTTTTCGTCAGCCACTACGTCTTCCGCTGGCGCACCGCGATGAACGAACACTACATGGCGCACTGGCACCACTTACGCCATATCGAAGGTGCGGCCCAGCGTGTGCAGGAAGATACCATGCGCTTTGCCTCTACCCTTGAGGATATGGGCGTTAGCTTTATCAACGCGGTGATGACGCTGATTGCCTTCCTGCCGGTGCTGGTGACCCTGTCCGAGCACGTGCCGGACCTGCCGATTGTCGGCCACCTGCCGTATGGCCTGGTGATTGCGGCGATCGTCTGGTCGCTGATGGGAACCGGTATGCTGGCGGTGGTGGGGATTAAGCTTCCGGGCCTCGAGTTTAAAAACCAGCGCGTTGAGGCGGCCTATCGTAAAGAGCTGGTGTACGGCGAAGACGACGCCGCTCGCGCGACGCCGCCGACCGTACGCGAGCTGTTTGGCGCCGTACGCCGTAACTATTTCCGCCTTTATTTCCACTATATGTACTTCAACATCGCGCGCATTCTCTATCTGCAGGTTGATAACGTTTTCGGTTTGTTCCTGCTGTTTCCGTCGATCGTTGCCGGTACCATTACGCTGGGCCTGATGACGCAGATAACCAACGTATTTGGCCAGGTGCGCGGTTCGTTCCAGTACCTGATCAGCTCCTGGACTACGCTGGTGGAACTGATGTCCATCTACAAACGTCTGCGCAGCTTTGAACGTGAACTCGATGGCAAAGAGCTGAGTGAAGTGACGCAAACGCTCGGTTAATTATCTCAAGGAAGGATTATGGCGGCAGCAGCCTCTACCCGTATCGTTTCGCTCTCCCTGACGCTCCTGGCGGGGATGGTTCTCAGCGCCTGTACCAGCAATCAGGGGCCGGCGCTAAAAAAAGACGAAAAGCCCGTGGACGTTGCCGCCGTGGTACGGCAAAAAATGCCGGCCAGCGTGAAGGACCGTGACCAATGGGCGCAGGCGATCGCTAAAGCCTTCGAAAGCCAGAAGCTGGCGCCGACGGAAGAAAACGTCTGTTCGGTGCTGGCGGTGGCCCAGCAGGAATCCAACTATCAGTCAGACCCGGTCGTGCCGGGGCTGAATAAAATCGCCTGGCAGGAGATAGACCGCCGGGCGGAGAAAATGCACATTCCGCTGTTCGTCGTGCATACCGCGCTAAAAATTCCCTCGCCTGATGGTAAAAGCTACAGCGAACGCCTGGATAGCGTGAAAACGGAGAAGCAGCTAAGCGCCGTATTTGACGATTTTATCGACATGGTGCCGATGGGCCAGACCCTGTTTGGCTCCCTCAATCCGGTGCATACCGGCGGGCCGATGCAGGTAAGCATCGCCTTCGCCCAGCAGCATACCGATGGCTATCCGTGGAAAATGGAGGGCACCGTGCGCAAGGAGGTCTTCAGCCTGCGCGGCGGCCTGTGGTTTGGCACCCGGCATTTGCTGAACTATCCGGCGAACTATAGCGTGCCGCTGTATCGCTTTGCTGATTTCAACGCCGGCTGGTACGCCAGCCGCAATGCCGCATTTCAGCATGCGGTCAGCAAAGTTAGCGGCGTGAAGCTGGCGCTGGACGGGGATTTGATTCGCTACGACAGCGATGAGGCGGGAAGCACGGAACTGGCGGTGCGGCGCGTAGCCGGACAGCTGGCGATGAGCGATGACGATATTCACCGTCAGCTGAAAAAAGGCGACAGCCTGGCGTTTGAAAAAACCGACCTCTATCAGCAGATTTTCCGCCTTGCCGATCGGAAAGCAGGCAAGGCCGTGCCGCGAGAAATACTCCCCGGTATTCAGCTCGAAAGCCCTAAAATTACGCGAAACCTGACGACCGCCTGGTTCGCTAAGCGGGTCGATGACAGGCGCGCCAGCTGCATGGCGCGTCGTTAGCGATTATTGCGCCAGCGCAGGATCAGCCCGAGCAGAGCGACCAGCAGGCAGCCAGACAGAAAGGGGACCAGGCCAAATACTGTCCCTACCGCCAGGCTTATTTCTATACGCGGATGGTGGGTGTTCTGGACCTGTATTAAGTGTTCAAAAACGCCGGGCGCGTGCACCAGCATGCTCAGCATTTGCGCCCCGGCCCAGAAGCAGAACAGCACAAACAGTCCGTAGGCGATATTGCTGCTGGTCAGCGGGCTCCTTCTTTTTTTGCCAAAGAGCGCTTTTGAAAAGGCAAACTCTGCCATATAACCTCCGTACTCCACTTCTCAGCCGCTTTTTACACCGGCTACACGGCGATTATTCTGGCAGCGGAGGGCGCTATCCAGTATCAGATTGCTGGTAATTTTCGGCCAGGAATACTCCTGAACTTGCCACTTTGCGAGCGTGCTAAAAATTTGTGAAATGGAGAGCCATCTCCCACTGTTAAATAATTCTCAACGTCGCTACAGACCGCGGATTGCGCCTGTGCGAAGATGATTTTTTTGCCGTTGGAGTTGTCATGAAGCTCACTGAGAAAATTCGCCGTGACTGGCACTATTACGCTATTGCGCTGGGGTTAATTTTTATTCTGAATGGCGTTGTGGGGCTGCTGGGGTTTGAAACTCAGGGCTGGCAATCCTATGCCGTCGGGCTGGTGACCTGGGTCATTAGTTTCTGGCTGGCGGGGTTTATTATTCGCCGTCGTCCGGCAGAGGAAGCTTAGGGCGCTGCGGGTTATCCAGCCGACCGGGCCGTAAACCTGTCGCCCCGGCAAGCGCAGCGCCGCCGGGGCAATCTCATCAGTTCATCGAAGTTTTCAGCGCCCGATCGGCGGCGTGACGCTCCAGCGCCAGCTCAATCAGGCGGGTGATCAGGCTGGTATAATCCAGCCCGCTGGCTTGCCACAGTTTGGGATACATGCTGATATTGGTAAATCCTGGCAGCGTGTTGATTTCATTGATAACAACTTCATTATCTGCCGTCAGAAATACGTCGACGCGCGCCATGCCGCTACAGCCGAGCGTCTGATAGGCACGAACGGCAATATCCCGAATTTTATCGTTAACTTCACCGTCGATGGCCGCCGGAACGACGACTTTCGCTCCCTGGTCGTCAATGTATTTGGTGTCGTAGGCGTAGAATTCGCTGTTGAGGACGATTTCGCCGCAGGTGCTGGCCTGAGGAGCGTCGTTACCCAATACCGCGCACTCGATCTCCCGGCCTTTAATCCCTTGTTCAACCACCACTTTATGGTCAAATTCAAAAGCCAGCGCGACCGCCTGCTGATACTGTTCTTCGTTGTTTACCTTGCTGACGCCCACCGACGAGCCCTGATTGGCCGGTTTAACAAACAGCGGCAGGCCGAGCGTGCTTTGCACTTCAGCGAAGCTAAAACGCTGGCGGTTGGCGCGGGTCAGGGTAATAAACGGCGCGATAGACAGGCCGGCGTCACGCAGCAGGCGTTTGGTGACGTCTTTATCCATGCAGGCGGCGGAGCCGAGCACGTCCGAGCCGACGAAGGGCAGGTTAGCCATCCGCAGCATACCCTGCAGCGAGCCGTCTTCTCCCAGAGTGCCGTGCACTATCGGGAAAATGACGTCGATGGCGGCCAGCGGTTGGCCGCTGTCGGCATTAATCAGCTGCCCGGATTCGCGACCGGGAATCTGTGCCAGCGTGACATCAGAGGGACGCAGCGCAATACGGGCAGGATCCTGCGGGTTCAACAGATAGTTACCGGCATCGTTAATATGCCAGATACCCTGCTTATCAATCCCCAGCAGAACGACGTCAAAGCGCGATTTATCAATTGCTTCCACGATGTTCTTCGCCGACTGCAGCGACACTTCATGTTCTGCCGACTTGCCGCCAAAAACGATCCCAACCCTCATCTTAGCCATTTCAACTTCCATCCTGATTACATCAAAGCACATAACATAGCATGCGCAATGACGGCGTGGCTGCCAGAATCTCTGCGGCAGATCGCAGGGGGTTAAAAGCTGTTCAACCGCCGCTGCGGATCGGCAGGCGAGGGCGGAAACCGATGCCCGCTGGTGCCGGAGCCTCAGCACAACGCGCTGAGGCTCCGGCGATTAGCTCTGATAATATTTTATAAATCGGGATATGGAACGATAAAATACTAAACTGATCGCTAGCGCATCTCTGGTAATACGCCCGCTGAGGGAAATTGCTAAGCTAGATAATAATTCACAAAAAACTAATGAATACGTGTAGTTATGGAATCCTGGAAGGTTAATCTTATCTCCGTCTGGTTCGGCTGCTTTTTCACCGGCCTGGCAATCAGCCAAATTCTCCCGTTTTTGCCGCTCTATGTTTCCCAGCTCGGCGTCACCTCTCACGAGGCGCTGTCGATGTGGTCGGGCCTGACCTTTAGCGTCACCTTCCTGGTATCGGCCATCGTTTCGCCGATGTGGGGCAGCCTCGCGGATCGCAAAGGGCGCAAGCTGATGCTGCTGCGCGCCTCCCTGGGGATGGCGATTGCCATCCTGCTCCAGGCCTTTGCGACTAACGTCTGGCAGCTGTTTATCCTGCGTGCGGTGATGGGGCTGACTTCCGGCTATATTCCCAATGCGATGGCGCTGGTGGCCTCCCAGGTACCGCGAGAGCGCAGCGGCTGGGCGCTCAGTACCCTGTCGACGGCGCAAATTAGCGGCGTAATCGGCGGACCGCTGCTGGGGGGCTTCCTTGCCGATCACGTTGGGCTGCGAATGGTATTTATCATTACCGCCATTTTGCTGACGGTGAGCTTCCTGGTGACGCTGTTCCTGATTAAAGAGGGCGTGCGCCCGCAGGTCAACAAAGCGGATCGCTTAAGCGGCAGAGAGGTATTTGCTTCGCTGCCGTATCCTGGCCTGGTTATTAGCCTGTTCTTCACGACCCTGGTGATCCAGCTGTGCAACGGTTCAATCGGCCCGATTCTGGCGCTGTTTATCAAATCGATGGCCCCGGAGAGTAATAATATTGCCTTCCTCGCCGGAATGATTGCCGCCGTGCCGGGCGTTTCGGCGCTGATCTCGGCCCCGCGTTTAGGCAAGCTTGGCGATCGGATCGGAACCTCGCGGATCCTGCTGGCGACGCTGTGCTGCGCGGTGGTGATGTTCTTCGCGATGTCGTTCGTGACCACGCCGCTGCAGCTGGGCGTGCTGCGCTTCATGCTTGGCTTTGCCGACGGCGCGATGCTGCCCGCGGTGCAAACCCTGCTGCTCAAATACTGCAGCGATAGCGTTACCGGACGCATCTTCGGCTACAACCAGTCGTTTATGTATCTGGGGAACGTGGTCGGGCCGCTGATTGGCGCCTCGGTATCGGCAATGGCCGGCTTCCGCTGGGTGTTTATCGCCACGGCGATTATCGTCCTTATTAACCTTTGGCAGCTGGCCGTTATGCTGCGGCGCAGCCGCCAAACGACGGCTTAATCACACTCCTCCCTTCTGCCGGTATTTACGTCACAGCGTAAATGCCGGTTACCGATATCTCTCGGTTATAAATGTATCTCCGATCACAAAATGATCATTTTCACCTCTTCGCCCCTTCTATTTGTAGCTGTTACGCGTATACAGTTACGCGTAACAGCTATCTGGAAAGAGGTTTTATGAGAAATTTATTCGATTTGTCAGGGAAACGAGCGCTCATCACCGGTTCTGCTCAGGGGATTGGCAATCTGCTGGCCGGCGGCCTTGCAGAGTACGGCGCGGAGATCATTATCAACGATCGGACTCAGCAGCGTGCGGACCAGGCCGCGCAGGCGCTGGTTGCCCGAGGCTATCGCGCAGTGGGATGCGCATTTGATGTGACTAAGGCGGCGGAGATTGAGCGTGGGATTACCCGTATTGAGCAGGAAATTGGTGCGATAGATATTTTAATTAATAACGCCGGGATCCAGCGTCGATATCCTTTTACTGAATTCCCCGAAGAGGAGTGGGATCGGGTTATTGAAGTTAACCAGAAAGGCGTATTCCTCGTCTCGCAGCAGGTTGCTAAATATATGATGACACGTCGTGCGGGTAAAATAATAAATATTTGCTCGATGCAAAGTGAATTAGGTCGAAAAACCATTACCCCTTATGCCGCATCGAAAGGGGCGGTTAAAATGCTAACCCGCGGAATGTGCGTGGAACTGGCGGAATATAATATTCAGGTTAATGGCATTGCACCCGGCTATTTTGCTACCGAGATGACGGCTGCGCTGGTGGACGACGAGGCGTTTTCCGCGTGGCTGTATCAGCGTACGCCGGCGGCCCGCTGGGGAAAACCGGAAGAGCTGATTGGCGCTGCGGTGTATCTGGCCTCTCCGGCGGCAAACTTCGTTAACGGTCATGTGTTGTTTGTCGACGGCGGGATGCTAGCCGCAGTCTAATTCTCACTATATTTCAGGCTGCATCGCTATTGTTTTTAGGCGCAGTTAATAAAATTAAGCTGAAGTAATAATTAAACCCGGTTGATTACGATCATAATCTGAGGATTGCTTATGCAAATGCTCGCGAAGTTACCAGCGCGTCGCTGGTGGTATTTAATGCCCATCATTTTTATTACCTATAGTCTGGCATATCTTGACCGCGCGAATTACGGATTTGCCGCCGCGGCGGGAATTGAAAATGATTTAGGTATAACCAAAGGGACTGCGTCACTGATTGGTGCGCTCTTTTTTCTCGGCTATTTCTTTTTCCAGGTTCCCGGCGCGATATATGCCGTAAAGCGCAGCGTGCGCAAAATGATTTTTTGCAGCCTTATATTATGGGGCGTCTGCGCGGCGGCGACCGGATTTGTCAGTAATATTCCGATGTTGATGGCTATTCGCTTTACCCTCGGCGTGGTCGAGGCGGCGGTGATGCCAGCGATGCTGATTTATATCAGCAACTGGTTTACCAAAACCGAGCGTTCACGTGCCAATACCTTCCTGATCCTCGGTAATCCGGTGACTGTGCTGTGGATGTCTATCGTTTCCGGCTACCTGATTCAGTCCTGGGGCTGGCGGGAGATGTTTATTATCGAAGGCATTCCGGCGGTCCTGTGGGCGGTATGCTGGTGGATACTGGTTCGCGATAAACCCTCAGAGGTATCCTGGCTGAATGAGCAGGAAAAACAGACTCTGCAGCAGGCGATGGATAGCGAACAGAGTAATATCAAGCCGGTACGTAATTATGGCGAAGCGCTGCGGTCGCGCAACGTCATAATGCTGTGCGCCGTGCATGCGCTGTGGAGCATCGGCGTGTACGGTTTTATGATGTGGATGCCGTCGATTCTGAAAAATGCCGCACAGATGGATATTGTGGCGGTAGGCTGGCTGGCGGCCGTGCCGTATCTGGCTGCCATTATATTAATGCTGACGGTCTCCTGGCTGTCGGACAAGTTCCAGAATCGTAAGCTGTTCATTTGGCCATTGTTACTGATCGCCGCTATTGCCTTCTTCGGTTCATGGATGGTGGGCAACCAGGCGTTCTGGTTCTCTTATGCGCTGCTGGTGATTGCCGCCGCCTGCATGTACGCGCCGTACGGTCCTTTCTTTGCGCTGATTCCTGAGCTGCTGCCGCGTAACGTCTCCGGCGTTTCTATGGGGCTGATTAACAGCTTCGGGGCGCTTGGTGCTTTCCTCGGCGCGTGGCTGGTTGGCTATTTGAATGGCGTTACGGGCGGTCCCGGCGTTTCTTACACCTTTATGGCTATCGCGCTGCTGGCCTCGGTGGTGCTGATGTATAACGTGCGTGCCAATAATGAACCCTCTTCATCACTGGTAACGGCAAAAAAGGTTGCGGGTTAACATAAACCGTAGCTGCTGTGGTAAGGTTCTCTGCGAGCACATAAGTCGTTTGTCGTAGAGAACCTGATGAAAAACAGCCGGATGACATTACAGGATATCGCCAACCTGGCGGGGCTTAATAAAATGACGGTGAGCCGCTATTTGCGCGACCCAGGCCAGGTGTCGCAGCGCAGCCGCGAGCTTATTTCTAAAGTCATGGAAGAGAATAACTACATCCCTAACCGGGCACCGGAAATCCTGCTCAACGCGCGCAGTAAAACAATCGGCGTGTTGATCCCCTCCTTTCGCAATCAGATTTTCGCCGACGTGCTGGCCGGTATTGAGTCGGTGACTTCCGCGCATCAGTACCAGACCCTGATCGCTAACTACGAATATGACCCGCAGCGCGAAGAGCGCGAAGTGCTCAACCTGCTTTCATATAATATCGATGGCCTGATCCTGACCGGCAAGCAGCATAGCGATCGCATGATCCAATACGTACGCGCGAGCGGTATTCCGGTTGCGGAACTGATGGACTTCGGTGGCCCGCAGCTTGATATTCAGGTGGGATTCGATAACGAAAAGGCCGCATGGGACATGACCAACGCTTTTCTCGAAAGCGGCAAACGGTCAATCGCCTTTTTCGGCTCAATGGACGATCCCCGCGATCTGAGCCGTTTTCGCGGTACCGAACTGGCGCTGCAGGCTCATGGCCTGAAGGCGTATCATATGGCTCCGCGTACTATTTCTTCGGTCGCCCTTGGGCGGCAGATGTTCCTGAAAATGCAGCAGTCGTGCCCGGGTATCGACGCGATTTTTTGTACCAATGACGATCTGGCGGTTGGCGTATTGCTTGAATGCCAGTCGCAGGGTAAAGCGGTGCCGCAGGAGATGGCTATTGCTGGTTTTCACGGGCTGGAAATTGGCCGCGCGAGTTTGCAGAAAATAGCCAGCGTCATTACCCCACGTTATGACATCGGTAAAACGGCCAGCGAAATACTGCTCGCCAGACTTGCCGGTAAAGATGCGCCGGACAGCGTGAATTTGGGCTATCAGATATATTATGGCGATACGTTATAGTTATATATACGCCATGCTTAAAATTGCCGATGCCTTGACCCTGCGGCGCCCGGCCTCGTCCATGAGTCCCGACCCGTTACATAGCTATGCTCCAGGTGCCGCCAGGTTTACCGCCTTTCGGCATCCGGAATTATTGCCGGGCCCGCTGGAATAGCAATATTCTTTTTAACTCTTATCTATTAAATTTAGTTATGAAGATTATTACGCCGGTATTCGCGGTATTCCTCATGCCAAATAAGTAATGAGCAAAACGTTTCGCTTAATATTGATGGCGGTAAGTAATCATTTTAAAAAAATAATTCTGGTATCCGACGGCTAATGTATGACATAAATAGCAACTCAACTGACCTCGCCTAAGGATAAAGCGTTGTGAAGAATCTCATTGCCGAGCTACTGGTAAATCTGGCACAAAAGGAAGAGGAAACAAAGGAGCTGACGGTGCAGGTTGAGGCGCTGGAAGTGGTGGTGACGGCGCTGCTAAGGCATATGGCGCAGGACGCGCAGCAGGCGTTAATTCACGACATTGAACAGGCTATAGAGCAGGCCAGCCCGGGCCCGCTGGTCGATGAGCGCGATACCCAGCGGTTGCAGCAATATATAAAAAAGCTGTTGCGGCATCCTCGTAGCTAGCGCCAGTGACAAGGTATGGATGCTGTCATTTTACTGTCACATCGCTTTTATAAAGTCTCCCACGTTTTGTTTTTTAAGTATTTTTACATGGAGACGACAAAAGTGAAATTAAGCGCCCTCTTTATTGCCCTGCTGCCTCTGCTGGCTTCCCCGGTTATTCATGCTGATACCCCGTCCGCCCCGGCTCTGGATAATCGCGCCGCCCAGGGAGATATCACAACTCCCGGCGGCGCTCGTCGTTTAAGCGGCGACCAAACTGCCGCTTTGCAGGCCTCATTAATCAACAAACCTGCGAAAAATATTATTTTGCTGATTGGTGACGGAATGGGGGATTCAGAAATTACCGCCGCCCGCAATTACGCCGAAGGCGCAGGCGGCTTCTTCAAAGGTATTGATGCGCTGCCGTTGACCGGCCAGTACACCCATTATTCTCTGGATAAGAAAACCGGCAAGCCGGATTATGTGACCGATTCCGCCGCGTCCGCGACGGCCTGGACCACCGGCGTAAAAAGCTATAACGGCGCGCTGGGCGTCGATATCCACGAAAAAGATCACCAGACCATCCTTGAGCTGGCGAAAGCCGCCGGCTTTGCTACCGGCAACGTCTCTACCGCCGAACTGCAGGACGCCACCCCAGCCGCGCTGGTGGCGCACGTGACTTCACGTAAATGCTACGGCCCCAGCGTCACCAGCGAAAAATGTCCGGCCAACGCGCTGGAAAAAGGCGGCAAGGGTTCGATTACCGAGCAGCTGCTGAACGCCCGCGCCGACGTAACGCTAGGCGGCGGGGCTAAAACGTTCGCCGAAACCGCCACCGCCGGTGAATGGCAGGGCAAAACGCTGCATGACCAGGCGGTCGCTCGCGGCTACCAGATTGTCACCGACGCCACTTCGCTGGCCGCGGTCGGCGAAGCCAACCAGGGCAAACCGCTGCTGGGGCTGTTTTCTGACGGTAATATGCCGGTACGCTGGGAAGGGCCTAAAGCCTCCCTGCACGGCAATATCGACAAGCCGGCGGTGACCTGCACGCCGAACGCGAAGCGCGACGCCTCGGTGCCGACGCTGGCGCAGATGACGGAAAAAGCCATCAGCCTGCTGAGCAGCAATGAGAAGGGCTTCTTCCTGCAGGTTGAAGGGGCCTCCATCGACAAACAGGATCACGCGGCGAACCCGTGCGGCCAGATTGGCGAAACCGTCGATCTTGACGAAGCGGTGCAAAAAGCGCTGGAGTTCGCCAAAAAAGATGGCAACACCCTGGTGGTGGTGACCGCCGATCACGCGCATTCCAGCCAGATTATCCCCGCTGATTCGAAAGCGCCGGGCCTGACTCAGGCGCTGACCACGAAAGACGGTTCGGTGATGGTGATGAGCTATGGTAACTCCGAGGGAGAGTCGATGGAGCATACCGGTACGCAGCTGCGTATCGCCGCCTACGGCCCGCATGCCGCGAACGTAGTGGGCTTAACCGATCAAACCGATCTGTTCTACACCATGAAAGCTGCCCTGGGTCTGAATTAAGCCCGTGCCGGCGGCGAATTTCTGCCGCCGGCTGGTTTTTTTCCCGTCAGCGACCAGACTTACAGAGATTGACTCACAGAAGGATGGTGCGATGAAAATAACATTACTGGTAGCCCTGTTGTTTGGTTTGGTCTTTGCCACAGCGGTAAGTGCCGCGGAAAAAACGCCGACTCCCCAGCAGCAAAAAATGACGGTCTGTAACAAAGATGCGTCGGCAAAATCGCTGAAAGGGGATGAGCGCAAAGCGTTTATGAGCAGCTGTCTGAAGAAAGATGCGCCGGCTCAGGAGAGTAAAGGGTTAACGCCTCAGCAGCAAAAAATGGGCGAATGTAACGGCCAGGCGACCCAGCAGTCGCTGAAAGGGGACGACCGTAAGAAATTTATGAGCGCCTGCCTGAAAAAACAGGGGTAGTGGAAACGGGTGAGGCCAGGCCTCACCCGCGATTATTCCTGGCTTCAGGAGCGGCTGAGCTTCTCTGATTTTTCCATGCATTTCACCATCGCTTCGATCACCGCTGAACGGAAACCTTTCTCTTCCAGCACCCTAACCGCCTCGATAGTGGTTCCGCCCGGCGAGCACACCATATCCTTCAGCGCACCAGGATGCTCTCCGCTTTCCAGCACCATTTTAGCCGAGCCCATCACCGCCTGGGCGGCAAACTTATAGGCCTGGGCCCGCGGCATTCCGCCGAGCACGGCGGCATCAGCCATCGCTTCAATAAACATAAATACGTAGGCCGGCGCGGAGCCGCTGACGCCGACCACCGGATGGATCATCGGCTCCGCGATAATCTCAGCCTGACCAAAGCAGCGGAAAATAGTCAGAATTTCAGCGGTTTCTTCGCTGGTGACCAGCGCGTTAGGCGTGACCGAGGTCATCCCCGCGTTGACCAGAGACGGCGTGTTCGGCATGGCGCGGACGATTTTGCGATCGTGTCCCAGCGCGCGCGCGAGCTGATCGAGGGTGACGCCCGCAGCGATGGAGACCACCAGAGAATCTTTGTTCAGGCTGGAGGCGACGTCGCTCAGCACTTTAACCATAATCCCCGGCTTCACCGCGCCGAACACGATATCCGCGACCTGCGCAACGTCCTGGGCGCTCTCCGCCGCATTGATCCCGTACTGGTCGCGTAGGGCCGCCACTTTTTCCGGCGACGGGGTGTAGACCCAAATTTGTCCCGGCTGTACCTGCCCGCTGGCGATCAGGCCGCCGAGAATGGCCTTACCCATATTACCGCAGCCGATAAAGCCAATTTTCTTCTCCATCACCCTTCTCCTGTGCTTATTTTGTCGTGAGCTATCTAGCTTATCACTCCGGAGCTTTCCCGGGGGACAAAAGCAGGTGACAATAATAGCTCCCTTTTCCGTCAACAGGAGCTGGAATGCATATTTGGGTTGATGCGGACGCGTGTCCAAACGTGATTAAAGAAATTTTGTTTCGTGCCGCCGAGCGCACGCAAACGCCGATGACGCTGGTGGCAAACCAGGCGCTGCGGGTACCGCCGTCGCGCGTTATTCGTACCCTACGCGTACCGCAGGGCTTTGATGTTGCCGATAATGAAATCGTTCGCCTGTGTGAGCCGGGCGATCTGGTGATTACCGCCGATATTCCGCTGGCCGCCGAAGTGCTGACCAAAGGCGGCGCGGCGCTCAATCCGCGCGGCGAGCGCTACAGCGAGGCCACCATTCGCGAGCGCCTGACGATGCGTGATTTTATGGAGACGATGCGGGCCAGCGGCGTGCAAACCGGCGGCCCGGATACCTTATCGCAGCGCGACCGTCAGCAGTTTGCCGCCGCGCTGGAGAAGTGGCTTTCAGAGACTAAGGATAGGTAACTTAAACCCAGCTATCGTCATCGCTGCCGATGTCGTCATCGCCGAAACCGGCGTCGAAGTCGGAGCTGTAGGTACTGTTATCCGCAAGGAACTGATTGTCGTCCTGGCGGAAGAGATCGTCCGACGCGCTGCTATCCGCCGCCTGCGTGAGGTCAGCCTGCGGCTTCTCTTCAATGATATTGACGATCTCCTGCGGATGCGATCCGCTGAACATATTGGTCAGCATGTTGCCGAGCACCACGCCTCCCGCTACGCCTGCGGCGGTCTGGAGCGCGCCGGCCATAAAGCCGCCGCCGCGAGCCGCCTGAGGAGCGTAGTTCTGCGGCTGCATTTGCGGGGCATACTGCGGCTGCGCGCTGGCCTGCGGCCGACCGTACTGCTCCGCGCCCGGAATAGGGTCGGAACCACGCGACTGCGACTGGCCGCCGCCGAACAGGCCGGAGAGAAATCCGCCGCTGCTCGGTTTTGCCGCCTGCAGCTGCGTCACCTGGCTTTCCAGCGACTGGATACGATCGTTGAGCTGCTTAATCGCCGCTTCCTGAATGAGGATCGTTTGCGCCATGTAGTAGGGGGCGGCCGGCTGCTCCTTGATGTGCTGCGCAATCCGCTCCTCGGCGCTGGCATCGCGCGATGCGCTCTGCGTCCCGGCCTCTTTTAGTCGGGAAAACAGCCCATCAATAAGGCGTTGTTCTTCAGATTGCATGATACATTCCTCTGTCACACTGATAAATTACGGTCAGAGTGCGTCTGAACTGACCATGTTGTAAATATGTTGCAGCGTAAAGCTTTGCATAAATGTGTTACCGTTTACGCCAGCCAGCGGCTAAAAAATAATCCCTAAGTAGCGGTAAATCTGGCACAACATTTAATGCAATGATAAGTTTACATGCCAAATCCCTTTGCTCTCTATGATGAAAGGGAATATCTGATTATTTGTAACGTTTATTTTACGATTATCGTGACGCCGCTTTGCAGGTATCATTGCTTACTTTTCGTATTCATTTTCCCGCAAAATGCGGAACCAGAGGGTCTTCGGTAATGACACAGCCAATCTATCTCATCGGTCCGCGCGGCTGCGGTAAAACGACGATCGGCCACGCGCTGGCACGGGCGCGTAATTACCAGTTTACCGATACCGATCATGCCCTGCAGGCGCATGAGCAGCGTACGGTCGCGACGATCGTCGAGCAGGAGGGCTGGGATCGCTTCCGCGAGCTGGAGTCGCAGGCGCTAAAAGCGGTCACCCAGCCGGGAACGGTTATTGCCACCGGTGGTGGCATTGTGCTGATCGAAGAGAACCGTCAGTTTATGCGCGAAAACGGCGTGGTGATCTATCTCCAGGCCTCGGTATCAGCCCTGATTGACCGCCTTGAAGCGTATCCGAAAACCGAACAGCGCCCGACCCTGACCGGCAAACCGATCCGCGATGAAGTTGGCGAAGTGCTGGCACAAAGGGAGGCGCTGTACCGGGCTACCGCGCACCATATCATTGATGCGACCGCCGCGCCGGATGAGGTGGTTGGGCAGATTGTGGCGACGCTGCAGAGCGCCTGTACGGTCGCTAATTAATCCTTCAGGCTGGCGGATAACGGAGCGAGTTAGGACTTTACCTACGGTAAACAGAGCGCGGGTATCTATACTTTATAGCTCGTACGCTAAAAGAGGGAAGAGCTATGCCAGACCGACCGCCATATCCGCGAGAAGCGCGCGTCGTTGCCGTTGAGAAAGGTCAGAAGGGCCAGACTGAGACCTGGTACCAGCTGCGCGCCGATTATCCCACCCCCGATTCACTGATTAGCGAACATCCTGTCGAGAGCGAAGCGCTGGACGCCAAACGGCGCTATGAGGACCCTGATAAATCGTAACCCTCCTTCTGCGCTGCTGCCTGTCAGTGAAACCGCTGGCAGGTTTTTTTGACTCCGCTCACTACGTCGCTCTCCGCTGATTAGCGGATCTGCGCGGCGACCTGCTTGCTCAGTCAGGGGGTAAAACAGGATGTCCGTCACATTTTTAATTCATCACGCGTACTAATGAATACCTAAGGTGCGGATTTTTCAGGAGAGCTCCTGACTCATCCGGAATCTTTACACTCTACTGGAGCGCTAAGCTGCTACGCTTCTGGACGGTTGATTTTTAGCCACCAGGGGGGCGGATATTATGCGGTAAGCCTGTGCTGAAGGTGTGGAAGTGAAAAGGTAGATGATATGAGTACGACGATGGCCATTTTAACCGTTGGCGTGGTGCCGGTGGCGGAAGTCCTGCCGCTTTTAACCGAACATATCAGGGAAGAGCAGATCACGCATATTAGCCTGTTAGGTAAAATGACGCGCGAAGAGGTTATGGAGGATTATGCCGTTGACCCCGACGACGAGCGCCTGCTTACCTTACTGAATGACAACCGCATGGCCGAGGTCTCGCGGTGGAAGATTGAACGTGATTTAAAGCACCTTATCGCGGTGCTCGACCGGCAAGAATATGACGTCATCCTGCTGTTGAGCTCCGACATGCTCAGCGGCTTTACGGCGCACAACGCTATCCTGCTGGAGCCACAGCGAATTATTCCGCCGCTGGTGGCGTCGATTGTCGACGGTCATCAGGTGGGAGTCATCGTTCCCGTCGCGGACGCTCTGCCATTGCAGCAGCAAAAATGGCTCTCGCTGAACAGCGCGCCGTACTACGCGCTGGCGAATCCGGTTAGCGGCGGCGATAGCGATTTGCTCGATGCCGGAAGGGCGCTGCTGGAACAGGGGGCCGACGTGCTGGTGCTGGACTGCCTCGGCTACCATCAGCACCATCGGGACGTGCTGCAAAAAGCGCTGGACGTGCCGGTTCTGCTCTCCAATGTGCTGGTTTCGCGGCTGGCGGCAGAACTTTTGGTTTAAGCCGTTTTGCGGCTGCCCGCGCTCCGGCGCACCCTGACCGGTAGGCAAACGCGGTCGGCGCGGCCATCCCGCGTCACAGGATGGGCATTACGCGTTAATTTTACGTGACAGAAACGAGGAGCGCCCCCTATATTGAGGTTTCAACAAAAGATCATAAGGGCTTGTTTATGCTTCAAAGTAATGAATACTTCGATGGAAAAGTGAAATCGATTGGTTTCACCAGTAGCAGTACGGGCCGCGCGAGCGTGGGCGTGATGGCGGAAGGTGAATATACCTTTGGAACCGCACAGCCGGAAGAGATGACGGTGGTCAGCGGTGCGCTGAACGTTCTGCTGCCTGGGGAAACCGAGTGGAAAGTGTATGCCGCCGGTGAAGTATTCAACGTTCCGGGCAGCAGCGAGTTCCATCTGCAGGTTGCTGAGCCAACGTCCTATCTGTGCCGCTATCTGTAATTCAGATTCTGCCATCCTGCCGCAGCGCGGCAGGATGAAGATCCGCTTAATCGATTGATTCTGCGGATGTCATTCAGCTGATTAGCGCTGGGCTTCTCCGCCCAGGCCTTCCACCAGATTCTGAATCAGCGCGGCCAGTTCGCCGGTCATCAGAATAAAGTCGGCATCAAAGCGCTGGGCAAAATCTTCCCGATCGATATCTTCGTTCTGATCGCGCAGTTCGTCACAGAACTTCAGGCGCTTGATTGATCCATCGTCGCACATCAGGAACTGAATACGCTGCTGCCAGTCGAGCGCCAGCTTGGTGACGACTTTCCCGGCTTCAATGTGCACGGCGATTTCGTCGCTGACCAGATCCTGCTTCTTCGCGCGGATCACGCCGCCGTCTTCCAGCATGGCCTTCAGCTCGGCCTCATCCAGCAGCTGGAAGCCTTGCGCCACGGTGCCGGAGCGCACCCATTCGGTGAGCGTCAGCTCGATCGGGTTTTCCAGCGCCAGCGGAACAACCGGCAGCGATCCTAAGGTTTTGCGCAGCAGGGCCAGCGTATCTTCCGCTTTTTTGGCGCTGGCGCAGTCCACCATGATCAGGCCGTTGACGGTGTCGATCCACATCATGGTCTGGCTGAAGCGGCTGAAAGCGCGCGGCAGCAGCGAGTGCAGCACTTCGTCTTTCAGCGAATCTTTTTCGGTTTTCTTCAGCTTACGGCCCTGTTCGGCTTCCAGCTTGAAGATCTTCGCTTCCAGCGCCTGTTTGATCACCGGCGACGGCAGGATCTTTTCTTCTTTACGCGCGCAGATAACGATCTGGCCGTTTGTCGTGTGCGTCAGCGCATCGCTGTGCGATCCCATCGGCGATACCCAACCGGTTTTCGCCATATCCTGGCTACCACAAGGAGTAAACGTCAGCTCGGCCAGCTGTTTTTCCATCTCCTCGGCACGCAGGGAAATGTCGCGGCTGAGACGGTAAACCATTAAATTTTTGAACCACAGCATGATAATTTCCACGGCTTTGTCGTTAAATCCAGCGGGCATGATAGCGAATTGTCGCTATGCTTGCATTGTTAATCGGGGAGAGGAGCTTACAGTGCGTATTGGTATTGATTTAGGCGGCACGAAAACGGAAGTCATTGCCCTGAGCGATAAGGGAGAGCAGCTATTTCGCCACCGTTTGCCGACTCCGCGGGATGATTACCGGCAAACGATAGAGAATATTGCCACCCTGGTCGATATGGCAGAGCAGGCGACCGGAGAGCGCGGCAGCGTTGGAATGGGGATCCCCGGTTCGATTTCGCCGTATACCGGCGTGGTAAAAAATGCCAATTCCACCTGGCTCAACGGCCAGCCGTTTGATAAAGACCTGAGCCAGCGGCTGAATCGCGAAGTGCGGCTGGCGAACGATGCCAACTGCCTGGCGGTATCGGAAGCTGTGGATGGCGCCGCGGCGGGCGCTCAGACCGTATTTGCGGTCATTATCGGCACCGGCTGCGGCGCCGGCGTGGCGTTTAACGGTCGTTCGCATATTGGTGGCAACGGCGCCGCCGGAGAGTGGGGGCACAACCCGCTGCCGTGGATGGATGAGGACGAGCTGCGCTATCGCGCGGAGGTCCCGTGCTACTGCGCAAAGCAGGGGTGTATCGAAACCTTTATCTCCGGCACCGGCTTTGCCACCGACTATCGGCGTCTGGGCGGCCAGCCGTTAAAGGGCAGCGAGATCGTGCAGCGGGTTGGCGAGCAGGACCCGCTGGCGGAGCTGGCGCTGAGCCGCTACGAGATGCGGCTGGCGAAGTCGCTGGCCCACGTGGTGAATATCCTCGACCCGGACGTGATCGTGCTCGGCGGCGGAATGAGCAACGTCGAGCGCCTGTACCAGACGGTGCCCGCGCTGGTTAAACCGTGGGTGTTTGGCGGCGAGTGCGAAACGCCGATCCGCAAAGCGCTGCACGGTGATTCCAGCGGCGTGCGCGGCGCGGCCTGGCTGTGGCCGCTGTAGACGGCTGAGGAGAGGCTCGTCGTCCCGGTCTCCCGGCGGCGCCGCGCTGCCGGGAAGCCGGGTGGACCTTTACTCCACCGCGTAGGCCTTATCGAGACGGCTGTATCCCAGCCCGTTGATTTTCTTCACCTTGATCTGCACAGGGATGCGCTCTTTCATCGCTTCGACGTGGCTAATCACGCCGATCGCCTTACCGCTGGCGTTGAGGGCATCCAGCGCATCCAGCGCGGTATCCAGCGTTTCGCTATCGAGCGTGCCGAACCCTTCGTCAAGGAACAGCGAATCAATGCGCGTTTTATGACTCACCAGGTCGGATAGCGCCAGCGCCAGCGCAAGGCTGACGAGGAAGCTTTCGCCGCCGGAGAGGGTGCGGGTATCGCGCACCGCATCTGCCTGCCAGGTATCGACCACCTCCAGCTCCAGCGCTTCGCTGGCTTTTCGCTGCAGCTGATAGCGGCCGTGCAGGCGGTTGAGCTGATGGTTCGCCAGCCAGACAAGGTTATCCAGCGTCAGCCCCTGGGCGAATTTACGGAATTTATCGCCTTCTTTGGAGCCAATTAGCGAATTGAGCCACGCCCAGTCCTCCAGCTGCCGCGCGGCGAGCGCGATCTCCTGCTGCAGCGCCTGCTGGCGCTGCTGATTCTCGGCATTCTGCTTCAGCTGCTGGCGGATCTCCCCCTGACGGGCGCTATTTTCCCGCAGCAGCAGGGCCAGCTGCCGTAAGCGGGCCTCAATCTCTTCTACCGGCTGGGTGATGTCGGCATCCGCCGGCGGCTGCTGCCGATGCTGCGCCAGCGCTTCGCGGGCCCGCAGGGCGAGCGCGCTATTTTGCTGGAGCGTATTTTCCAGCGTTTGCCTGAACTGCTCCAGGCGCTGACGGGTCTCCTCATCGAGCAGGGCGTCGAGAAACGCCTGCTGGTCGGCAAACGGGCTGGCGGCGAGGGCGGCGGCGAACTGGCCCTGCGTTTCTGTCAGCAGCCGCAGCTGCTGGCTCTCCTGCTGGCCAAGAGTGCGCCACTGGCTCTGCAGCGCCAGGCAGTCGTCGTGCACCTGGCGCCAGCCCTCAAGCGGCGCGGGCGCTACCGCCTCTTCCGTCTCCGGCAGCGTCTCCAGCAGGGGGATCAGCTGCTGCAGGCGCTCCTGCAGGGTGACGGATTCATCGTGTTTGGCCTGCCAGCTGCGGGTTTCCTCCTCGCGCTGGGCCAGCCAGACCGCCGCCTGTTCAGCCTCCGGTGCGCTGAGGGCAAACGCCGCGAGCTCGCCGTTCAGGGCGCTATGACGCTGCGTCAGCTCCTGGCGCAGCTGCTGTAGCTGCAGCTCGCACTCCTGCTGCTGGGTCTGCCAGGCCAGCCGCTGCTGATGCTGATACAGCTGCTGCTCCAGCTCCTGCTGGGCCTCCAGCCAGCCGGAAATATCCTCCTCTGGCTGCAGGTCAATGCGCAGTTCGCCGGTGACGGCCTGCCACTGAGAGGTAAGCGCTTGCTCCTGCTGGAGCAGCGATTCTCGCTCCTCTTTTTGTTTAAGTTGTTGTTTCAACAGCGCATCCAGCTCGCCGCGCAGCTGGGCGCCTTCTTCCGCCAGCTGTTTAACCTCGCGCTCCAGGGCCTCGCGGCGGGCCTGATTAACGCCGGGCGTCAGCGCCCGATATTCGGCGACTGCCGGGTGTTCGCAGGAGCCGCAGAGCGGGCAAGGCGCGCCGGGCTGCAGGCGCGCGCGCTCCTCTTCCAGTCCGGCAATCCGCGCTTCCAGCTCGCAAATGGCTTTTACATCGCTGAACTGCTGGTTTTTATCTTTATAAGCCTGGCGCCGCTGGGTCAGCGTCGTTTCCAGCTTCTCCCGCTCCTCGCGGCCGGCCTGCTCTGTCGCCTGCAGCTGGCTGAGGCGCTGGCGCAGGGGCAGCAGACGGCTGTGCAGGGCTGCCAGCTGCTGACGCTGCGGGCGGGCGGCGGCGTGGCGGGCAAGGTCGTCGCGAACCCGATCGGCATCCAGCGCCAGCGTCGCCGGCGGCAGTTCGCCGAGCCGACGGCGGGTTTCCGCCAGCCGTTGCTCCAGCCCGGCCTGCTGCTGCGCGTCGCGCGCCTGCTGCTGGAACGCCGCCCGCCAGCCTGCCAGGGCATTGCCCCACTGACGATAGCGGTCGTTGGCCTGCAGCCATTCGGCGAGCGACTGGTGGGTCTGCTGCAGCTGGCTCGTTTGCTGTCGCGCCGCGAGACGAATACCTGCCCGCAGACGCAGTCGTTCGTGTAAGCGAGTATTTACTTCTTCCACCTGGCGGCGGGTCTGCGCCAGCGCGGCGGCCTGCTCCTGCTGTCGGGTCCACAGCGGACGCAGCTGGTCGGCAGGCTGGGCCTGCTCCAGCGCCGCAAGCTGCGGCCGGGCCTGCTCCAGCGCCTGCTGCGCCTCGCGCAGTCGCGCCTCGTTCTGGATCTGGCCGCGGCTTAGCTCCTGCTGGCGCAGCAGCCATTGCCGCGTATTTTGCTCGCGGGCCTGCTCGGCGAGCCGCTGCTGTTCTTCAGCAGTAAGTACTTGCAAACTTTGCTGCAGCACCTGCTGCTGCTCATCGCTTAACAGCACAACGCCGGAGGCCTGGGCCTGCAGTTTTTCCAGCTCGCTGCGGGCGAGCTTGTGCTTTTCAAACACCTGGGCGGAGATCTGACCGTAAATTTCGGTGCCGGTGAGCTCTTCCAGCAGCTCCGCGCGCTCTTTGGGTTTGGCGTTAAGAAAGGCGGCGAACTGGCCCTGGGAGAGGAGCATCGAGCGGGTAAAGCGGCCGTAATCGAGGCCGGTGATCGAGGCGGTCATCTCCAGCTTGTCTTTGACTTTGTCGGCAAGGATTTGCCCATCGTCGCAGCGGGCCAGCTCGACGCGGGGCGCCTGCAGGTTGCCGTCGGGCTGGTTGCGCGCGCGGTTCTGGCTCCAGAAGGCGCGGTAGGCGGTGCCTTTTACCTCAAATTCAACTTCTGCCAGGCATTCGGCGGTATTGCGGGTCATCAGATCGTTTTGCGATTGCGACACGCTGCTCAGGCGCGGCGTTTCGTGGTACAGCGCGAGGCAGATAGCGTCCAGCAGCGTCGTTTTCCCGGCGCCCGTCGGCCCGACGATCGCAAACAGCCCGTTGCTGGCGAACGGTTCGGCGGTGAAGTCGATTTTCCACTCGCCTTTCAATGAGTTAAGGTTTTTCAGGCGCAGACTCAGAATTTTCACAGGTGCTCCTCACCGTTCAGGCTGTGCAGCGTTTCGTTAAACAGCTGTTCGAGGCGCTGCTGCTGCTGCTCTTCGAGACTCTCCAGCGCCAGGCGACGGGCAAAAACGTCCTCAACCCGCAGTTCGCTGAGGGTTTCCCGCCGCTCTCCGGCCAGGATGCGCTCGCGCTGGGCGCGGCTGCGGCGCACCAGCAGCACTTCGACCGGCAGCTCTTCGCAGCGGGTCTGAATCTGGCGCTGAATATCGTGCAGGTATTCGTCGCTGGTGATTTCAATATCCAGCCAGGTGGCGGGCAGCTCCGCGCTATCCTGCCACTGGTCAAGCTGTTCGCTGATGCTGGCAAAATCGCCTTTTAGCACCGCCAGCGGCTGGACTATCGGCACCGTCAGCGGGCTAACGTCCGTCAGGTGGCCGTCGGTAAAGGTCACCAGATTGACGCTTTTATTTTTCCCGGTCTCATCAAAGCTCAGGGAGATTGGCGAACCGCTGTAGCGTATATGCTCGCAGCCGCCGACGATCTGCGCCCGGTGGATATGGCCCAGCGCGATATAGTCTGCAGGAGGGAAATGGCTGGCCGGGAAGGCATCGAGGGTGCCGATATAGATCTCGCGCACCGCATCGCTTTTGCTGGCGCCGACGGTGGTCAGGTGGCCGCTGGCGATAATCGGCAGCGTTCGGTCGCCGCGCAGGGCGCAGGCCTGCTGGTACTGCTGCTGATAATAGTCGCTGATGGCGGTGAGCAGCAGCTGCTGCTTTTCACCGCTGGAGTGCCCGGCCTGGCTGGTGACCAGCTCGCGCGGGCGCAGGAAGGGGACCGGGCAGAATATTGCGCCCGGCGCGCCGTCGCGCAGCGGCAGAACGAAAGGAGCGTGGCCGGCGTTAGCCACGACCGTGGTTTTTAAAAAGGCCAGGATGTCGCGCGATTCATTCAGCGTGGCGACCGAATCATGGTTGCCCGCCAGCACCACCAGCCGACAGCCGGTTTGCTGAAGCTGAACCACGAAGTGGTTATACAGCTCGCGGGCGTAGCTCGGCGGCGAGCCGGTATCAAAGATATCGCCGGCGACAATAATGGCATCGACCTCGTGCTCCTGCGCGCTGGCCAGCAGCCAGTCGAGAAAGGCCGCATGCTCAGCGGCGCGGCTTTTGCTGTAAAAGTTTTGCCCGAGATGCCAGTCAGAGGTGTGAATGATGCGCATAAATATTCCGTAGCCTAAGAGCGTTGCCGCCATTATACCATCGACGGAAGGGGAGTTAAGTGCGTGTCACAATTCAAAATCCTCGATCGTCATACGGCCATTTTTTTTCATAAATCTGTCACAAAACTGACGCATAATGGCGCCGCACTCTATACTGATGGCTAAAAAATACAGGGTAAATAATGGCGAGAAGAATTCTGGTCGTTGAAGATGAAGCTCCAATCCGCGAAATGGTCTGCTTTGTTCTGGAGCAAAACGGCTTTCAGCCCGTCGAGGCGGAAGATTATGACAGCGCGGTGAACCAACTCAATGAACCCTGGCCTGATCTGATTCTCCTTGACTGGATGCTGCCAGGCGGATCGGGTCTGCAGTTTATCAAACTGCTCAAGCGTGAGGCGATGACCCGCGATATTCCGGTGGTCATGCTAACCGCTCGCGGCGAAGAGGAAGATCGCGTTCGTGGCCTGGAGACCGGCGCCGATGATTACATCACCAAGCCTTTCTCGCCGAAAGAGCTGGTGGCGCGAATCAAAGCCGTGATGCGGCGAATCTCACCGATGGCGGTGGAAGAGGTGATTGAAATGCAGGGGCTGAGCCTCGATCCTTCCTCCCATCGCGTGATGACCGGTGAAAACCCGCTGGACATGGGGCCGACCGAGTTTAAGTTATTACACTTCTTTATGACCCACCCGGAACGCGTATACAGCCGCGAGCAGCTGCTGAATCACGTCTGGGGGACCAACGTGTATGTAGAAGACCGAACGGTAGACGTGCATATTCGCCGTCTGCGTAAAGCGCTGGAACAGAGTGGCCATGACCGGATGGTACAAACGGTTCGCGGCACGGGATATCGTTTCTCCGCCCGTTTCTGAATGTCGACAGGAGTGTGAACCGTGCTGGAACGGCTGTCATGGAAAAGGCTGGCGCTTGAGCTTTTCTTATGTTGTATCCCGGCCCTGATTCTCGGGGCGGTATTTGGTCATTTGCCGTGGTTTTTACTGGCGGCGGTGACCGGACTTCTTATCTGGCATTTCTGGAATTTATTACGCCTCTCATGGTGGCTGTGGGTGGACCGCAGCATGACGCCACCGCCGGGAAGCGGCAGCTGGGAACCGCTGCTGTACGGCCTCCACCAGATGCAGATGCGTAATAAAAAACGCCGACGCGAGCTGGGCAGCCTGATCAAACGCTTTCGCAGCGGGGCGGAATCGCTGCCCGATGCGGTGGTGCTGACCACGGAGGAGGGGGCGATCTTCTGGTGTAACGGCCTTGCACAGCAGATCCTCAATCTGCGCTGGCCGGACGACAGCGGACAAAACATCCTTAACCTCCTGCGCTACCCTGAATTTGCCAACTACCTAAAAAACAAGGATTTCAGTAAACCGCTCAATCTGATCCTTAATAACTCCCGTCATCTGGAAATTCGCGTGATGCCCTACAGCGACAAGCAGATGCTGATGGTGGCGCGCGACGTGACGCAGATGCACCAGCTTGAAGGGGCGCGGCGCAACTTTTTTGCTAACGTCAGCCACGAGCTGCGCACGCCGCTAACGGTGCTGCAGGGGTATCTGGAGATGATGCAGGAGCAGGTGCTGGAAGGGGGGACGCGGGAAAAAGCCCTGCATACCATGCGCGAGCAAACCCAGCGTATGGAGGGGTTAGTTAAACAGCTGCTGACGCTATCGCGCATTGAGGCGGCTCCGGTTCTGGCGATGAACGACAAAATCGACGTACCGATGATGCTGCGGGTTGTCGAGCGGGAGGCGCAAACTCTCAGCCAGAAAAAGCATACGCTGCACTTTGTGGTCGATGAGTCGCTGCAGGTTCTCGGTAATGATGAGCAGCTGCGCAGCGCGATCTCGAATCTGGTGTATAACGCGATCAACCATACTCCGGAGGGCACGGAGATTACCGTCAGCTGGCAGAAAGCGCCGCACGGCGCGCTGTTTAGCGTTGAGGATAACGGCCCGGGGATTGCGCCCGAGCACATTCCGCGGCTCACCGAGCGCTTCTATCGCGTGGATAAAGCGCGCTCGCGGCAAACCGGAGGCAGCGGTCTGGGGCTGGCGATCGTGAAACATGCGGTTAATCATCACGACAGCCGGCTGGATATTGAGAGCACGCCCGGCAAGGGAACGCGGTTTAGCTTCCTGCTGCCGGAACGTTTGATTGCCAAAAAAAGCGACTAACCGCCGCTCTGTCAACATAACTTGTCAATGACCAGCTTAGGCTGGTCATTTTCGTTTGCAGTCAATTTTCAGCTGCGTAATTAACGAACGTCCGCTGCTTTTTTGTTCGCATGATTAGCCATATGTTTTCCTTCATCATGGTTAATAACGCTAGGTATTAATGTAGACTTAGCATAATCATCTGCTTTTACGATCCCGCCTTGCTTTAAAACGTTATAAGCGTTTAAATTGCGCCCCATGCAGTCGTAGACAGACTGTTTTTGCGTGGTAATTCAAAAAACAATTCTTTCCCACGCCGCTTCGGGAGCATATCTCGCTGAGTTTCCGGCAATAGCCGCTGTATCATCCCTAAGGGAAGGCACGGTATTTTTCCGTTTAACACCACCACATCCACAGGCAGTATGAATTTATGACCCATCAGTTAAAATCTCGCGACATCATAGCGTTGGGCTTTATGACCTTCGCGCTGTTCGTCGGTGCAGGCAACATCATCTTCCCCCCAATGGTTGGTTTACAGGCTGGTGAACACGTCTGGACCGCCGCTATCGGCTTTCTGATCACCGCCGTGGGTTTACCGGTGCTGACGGTCGTGGCGCTGGCGAAAGTCGGCGGCGGCGTTGAAAGCCTGAGCACCCCGATTGGTAAAGTGGCGGGGATCCTGCTGGCCGTGGTCTGCTATCTGGCGGTGGGGCCGCTGTTCGCGACTCCGCGTACCGCGACGGTCTCCTTTGAGGTGGGTATTGCCCCGCTGACCGGCGATGGCGCGATGCCGCTGATGATTTACAGCGTCATCTATTTTGCCCTGGTGATCCTCGTTTCGTTATATCCCGGCAAGCTGCTGGATACCGTCGGGAATTTCCTCGCGCCGCTGAAAATCATTGCGCTGATTATTCTCTCCGTCGCGGCGATTATTTGGCCCGCCGGCCCGATCAGCAACGCGCTGGAAGCCTACCGCACCGCGCCGTTCTCAAACGGCTTCGTCAACGGCTATCTGACTATGGATACCCTCGGCGCGATGGTCTTCGGGATCGTGATTGTTAACGCCGCGCGCTCTCGCGGCGTCAGCGAAGCGCGCCTGCTGACCCGCTATACCGTGTGGGCTGGCCTGATGGCGGGCGTCGGCCTGACGTTACTGTATCTGGCGTTGTTCCGCCTCGGCTCCGACAGCGCGACCCTGGTCGATCAGTCGGCTAACGGCGCGGCCATTCTGCACTCGTATGTCCAGCACACCTTTGGCGGCGCGGGGAGCTTTATGCTGGCGGCGCTGATTTTCATTGCCTGCCTGGTTACCGCGGTTGGCCTGACCTGCGCCTGCGCGGAGTTTTTCGCCCAGTACCTGCCGCTCTCCTACCGCTCGCTGGTGTTTATTCTCGGCATCTTCTCGATGGCGGTCTCCAACCTGGGGCTGAGCCACCTGATTCAGATTTCGATCCCGGTGCTGACGGCTATCTATCCGCCGTGTATCGCACTGGTGGTATTAAGCTTTACCCGCAACTGGTGGCATAATTCGTCCCGCGTTATTGCGCCGGCCATGTTTATCAGCCTGATGTTTGGTATTATTGACGGCATTAAAACGTCGGCGTTTGCCGATATGCTGCCAGCGTGGACCGCGCGTCTGCCTTTGGCAGAGCAGGGGCTGGCCTGGCTGATGCCGACCGCCGTGATGGTGGTTCTGGCGGTGGTCTGGGATCGCGCCGTAGGGCGTCAGGTGACATCCAGCGCGCACTAGCCGGCGTTTAAAATCAGTGTTAAACCACGGGACTTCAGGTCCCGTGGTTTTTTGTTTTTCAGGTAATCCTCTTTTGATCTTCGTCCGGCGAAGGCTAAAGGAGAAAAAACGGCATGGAATACGATGGAAAGTAGTAACAAACTTAAGCGCGGGCTAAGTACCCGGCATATCCGCTTTATGGCGCTGGGTTCGGCAATTGGCACCGGTCTGTTCTATGGTTCGGCGGATGCGATTAAGATGGCCGGCCCGAGCGTGCTGCTGGCCTATATTATCGGCGGCGTGGCGGCGTACATTATTATGCGCGCGCTGGGCGAGATGTCGGTGCATAACCCCGCCGCCAGCTCATTTTCACGCTATGCGCAGGACTACCTCGGCCCGCTGGCGGGCTATATCACCGGCTGGACCTACTGCTTTGAAATCCTGATTGTTGCCATCGCCGACGTGACGGCCTTCGGCATCTATATGGGCGTCTGGTTCCCGACGGTCCCGCACTGGATCTGGGTGCTTAGCGTGGTGCTGATTATCTGCGCCGTCAACCTGATGAGCGTGAAGGTGTTTGGCGAGCTGGAGTTCTGGTTCTCCTTCTTTAAAGTCGCCACCATTATCATCATGATTCTGGCCGGTTTCGGCATCATTATCTGGGGGATCGGCAACGGCGGTCAGCCGACCGGCATCCATAATCTGTGGAGCAACGGCGGCTTCTTCAGCAACGGCTGGCTGGGGATGGTGATGTCGCTCCAGATGGTGATGTTCGCCTACGGCGGAATTGAAATCATCGGTATTACCGCCGGTGAAGCGGAAGACCCGGAGAAATCCATCCCGCGCGCCATTAACTCGGTCCCGATGCGTATTCTGGTGTTCTACGTGGGCACGCTGTTCGTGATTATGTCCATTTATCCGTGGAACCAGGTCGGGACTAACGGTAGCCCGTTCGTCTTAACCTTCCAGCATATGGGCATCGCTTTTGCCGCCAGCATCCTTAACTTCGTGGTGCTGACCGCCTCGCTTTCGGCCATCAACAGCGACGTATTCGGCGTCGGGCGCATGCTGCACGGCATGGCGGAGCAGGGCAGTGCGCCTAAAATGTTCGCCAAAACGTCGCGCCGCGGCGTGCCGTGGGTGACGGTGATGGTGATGACCATCGCGCTGCTGTTCGCGGTCTACCTGAACTACATCATGCCGGAAAACGTCTTCCTGGTGATCGCCTCCCTGGCGACCTTTGCGACGGTGTGGGTGTGGATTATGATCCTGCTGTCGCAGATTGCCTTCCGCCGTCGTCTGCCGCCGGAAGAGGCCAAAGCGCTGAAGTTTAAAGTGCCGGGCGGCGTGGCGACCACGGCGGTGGGCCTGGCGTTCCTCGTCTTTATCATTGCGCTGATTGGCTACCATCCGGATACGCGTATTTCCCTGTACGTCGGCTTTGCGTGGATAGCGCTGCTGCTGGTTGGCTGGAAGCTGAAAACCCGCCGTGACCGCCAGCTGGCGCAGGCGCGCTAAGCGGGCCGCTCTCCCGCCGGCTATGTTCGCGCTAGCCGGCGGGATATTTTCGCTTGAGCGATATCCTCCTCCGCTCTCCTCCCCCAATAATTCTGCCGATGATGAGTCATACGCATACGCGCTGTGGCAAGGTGTGCCCATTCTGTAAAGAGAGGAATAACGATGTTGAAGGCATGGCACCTGCCTGTTGCCCCGTTTATCAAGGAGCAGCAGGGACGACTCTTTATCACCCTGTGGGTCAGCGGCGATGAGTTGCCGCAGCGCGTTACGCTGCGCGCGGAAGAAGACAACGAAGAGCTTTCGCTGCCGATGCACCGTCTGCGCCAGGAGCCGCGGCCGGGCGTCGTCGCGTGGCGCGGAGAGATTAATCTTGCCAGCGGCCAGCCGCGTCGGCGCTATAGCTTCAAGCTGCTGTGGGCCGACCGGCAGCGCTGGTTTACCCCGCAGGGCTTTAACCGCTTCCCGCCGGCGCGGCTGGAGCAGTTTGCGGTCGATCTGCCGGACAGCGGCCCGCAGTGGGTTGCCGATCAGGTCTTTTATCAAATCTTTCCTGACCGCTTTGCGCGCAGCGAACCGCGCGCAGCCGATCAGGACCGGCCCTACTATCACCACGCTGCCGGACAGGATATTGTTCAGAAACAGTGGGATGAACCGTTAACCGGCGAGGCGGGCGGCTCAACCTTCTACGGCGGCGATCTGGACGGTATCAGCGAGAAGCTGCCGTATCTCAAGCAGCTCGGCGTCACGGCGCTGTACCTGAATCCGGTGTTTGTCGCGCCGAGCGTGCATAAATACGACACTGAAGATTATCGTCGCGTTGATCCGCAGTTCGGCGGTGACGCCGCGCTGCTGCGCCTGCGGCACAATACGCAGCGGGAAGGGATGCGCCTGATCCTCGACGGCGTTTTCAACCACACCGGAGATTCACACGTCTGGTTTGACCGCCACCAGCGCGGCAGCGGCGGCGCCTGCCACAGCGCGGATTCACCGTGGCGCGACTGGTTCACCTTTTCCCCCGAGGGCGAAGCGCACAGCTGGCTGGGCTACGCCAGCCTGCCGAAGCTGGATTATCAATCCACCAGCCTGATCAATGAAATCTACGCCGGTGAAGACAGCATCGTGCGCCACTGGCTGAAAGCGCCGTGGAGCATGGACGGCTGGCGTCTGGACGTGGTGCATATGCTGGGGGAAGGCGGCGGGGCGCGTAATAACCTGCGCCATATCGCCGGTATAACCCAGGCGGCGAAGGAGACGCAGCCGGAATCCTTTGTTTTTGGAGAACATTTTGGCGACGCGCGCCAGTGGCTGCAGGCCGATACCGAAGATGCGGCGATGAACTATCGCGGGTTTACCTTCCCGCTGTGGGGCTTTCTGGCGAATACCGATATCTCTTACGATCCGCAGAAGATAGATGCGCAAACCTGCGTGGCGTGGATGGATAACTACCGCGCCGGGCTGTCGCACCAGCAGCAGCTGCGGATGTTTAACCAGCTTGATAGCCACGATACGGCGCGCTTTAAGTCGCTGCTGGGTAAGGACGTCGCGCGTCTGCCGCTGGCGGTGGTCTGGCTGTTCTGCTGGCCGGGCGTGCCGTGCATTTACTACGGTGACGAAGTGGGCGTTGATGGCAATAACGATCCTTTCTGCCGCAAGCCCTTCCCGTGGGATAAAACGCAGCAGGACAGCCACCTGCTGGCGCTCTATCAGCGGATGACAAAGCTGCGCGCCCGCAGCCAGGCGCTGCGTCACGGCGGCTGTCTGGTGGTCTATGCCCGGCAGGATGTGCTGGTTTTTCTGCGCGTTTATCGCCAGCAGCGGGTGCTGATTGCCATTAACCGTGGCGAGGCGTGTGACGTAGTGCTGGAAGATTCACCGCTGCTGCAAGCGAAACAGTGGCGGCTTCTGGAAGGTACAGGTAACCTACAGGACGGCGTGCTGACGCTTTCAGCTATCAGCGCTTCTGTCTGGTCTGCCTCCTGAGCCTGCGTGCGGGGAGGCGGGCGTAACGTCTCCCCTTTAGCGAAGGCGAAAGTACATGGATGGTCTTCTGATATTCGGTGTCATCGTGCTGATTCTGGCGCTGGTCGTGGTGCCGATAATGGCGATTGTCGCCTGGCGGCGCAGCCTTGCCACGCAGGTCGAACTGCAACTGCTGCGCCAGCGCGTCAGCATACTCGAACAACGGGCAATTGCGCCTGCGGCAAGCGAGGAACCGGCCGTTGAGCCGATAAACGAGCCGGTAAGCGCAGCGCCTGAGGTGCCACCGCCACTTCCTGAGCCGCAGTCAATTGCGGCAAGCGAAATCACCCCTGCACAGCCGCAACCCGCACCCAATGTCTGGGGGCGCAAAGTCGCGACGGCAGAGCCGACGCCGACGCCTGCACCTGTGGTGCGCGAACGTGAAGAGGCGAAAGCGCCGGATGGCGAATCCTGGGGCGTGGTTACCGCGCTGGTGCGCTGGTTTATGCAGGGCAACCCACTGGCGAAACTGGGCGTGGTGCTGCTCTTTATCGGTCTCTCTTTCCTGCTGCGTTATAGCGTCGAGTATGCGCTCTTCCCGCTGGAGTTGCGGCTTGTCGCCGTGGCGGTTGTCGCGCTGGTGCTGCTGGTTCTCGGCTGGCGATTGCGGCATAAACAGACGGTCTTTGCCCTTATTCTGCAGGGCGGGGCAGTAGGTGCACTCTATCTCACGGTGTTTGGCGCGTTTCGCCTCTGGCAGATGCTGCCGATGACGCTCGCCTTTGCGCTGCTGATTGTGATCTGTGCGGCGAGCGTCGGGCTTGCGGTGCTGCAACGCGCGCTGAGCCTGGCGCTGCTGGCAAGCCTCGGCGGCTATCTCGCGCCGATCCTGCTCTCAACCGGCGGCGGGAGCCATATCGCGCTCTTCTCGTTCTATCTTCTGCTCTCCGTCGGTATTCTCGCCATCAGCGTATGGCAGCACTGGCGCGAGCTGAATATCCTCGGCATGTTCTTCACTTTTGGCGTGGCCGCCCTGTGGCTGTCTCTTATACACACTCCGAGCCCACGAGACGGACTCCTATCTCGTATGCCGTCTTCTGCTTGAAAAAAAAAACCGTCTACTGCCTGAAAACAAATAATGATATCAAAATAAAGACTATACACAATAGTCCAGAATGTAAATCAAAA
>OLIJ01000043.1_pt1 | contig 135441 bp, 127 predicted proteins | sample 1609731 | NCBI WGS metagenome assembly OLIJ01 (sample SAMEA4350159, study PRJEB24818) | metagenome | biome: human; feature: gut; material: faeces | place: Denmark | collected 2013-09
TTTATATCTAAATGTAATATCATGGCAAGTTTGATTGCTTTGTTTTTATTAAGTAATTGATAGTTATTATCTTTATTTTGTTTTTTGGATTTTCATGTCTTTTGGTTTGACTATATCAAAAAAGAGCTTGCATTCTTTTTTAATGGCAATCATTATCATTTGCAAAGTGTTTAGATATATCTGTTTAATTTCACGAAGGCCGCTGATGATGACAACAATGAAAAAAACGCAGTATCCGCAACGCGTACAAAACGAACTCCGTTTCCGCGAGCTCACCGTGCTGCGCGTTGAGCGCGTGGGCGCTGGCTTCCAGCGTATCGTGCTGGGCGGCGAAGCGCTGGATGGTTTCGTTTCGCAGGGTTTTGATGACCATACCAAGCTCTTTTTCCCGCAGGAGGGCGCGACCTTTACGCCGCCGCAGGTGACGGATGAAGGCATTAACTGGGGCGAGGGCGTGTGCCCGGCGAGCCGCGACTACACGCCGCTGTACGATGCCGAACGCCACGAGCTGGCCTATGATTTCTTTATTCATGACGGCGGTATCGCCAGCCGCTGGGCGCTGGCGGCGAGCGTCGGCGATAAGCTGGTGATTGGCGGGCCGCGCGGTTCGCTGGTGGTGCCGGAAGACTACGCCTGGCAGCTGTATGTCGGCGATGAGTCCGGGATGCCCGCGCTGCTTCGTCGCCTGCAGGCATTAAGCCAGCTGCCGGTTCAACCGCAGGTTACGGCGATCGTCACCATTGGCGATGAGTCTTATAAAGACTATCTGGCGGATTTTGATGGCTTCAATATCGAGTGGGTGGTGGGCCATAACCCCGCCGCGGTGGCCGAACGTCTGGCGCAGGTGAGCGTCCCGGCTGAGGATTACTTTATCTGGGTGACCGGCGAAGGCGCGGTGGTGAAATCGCTGCTTGAGCGCTTTAAAGGGGAAGAGATCGACCCGCAGCTGGTGCGCTCGCAGGCCTACTGGCACAGTAAATAAGCGGATGCCATGAAGTCCCGGGCCGCGGCTAACGTCCTGTCCGGGCCGCATTGCCAAAATGCCCTGTATTCCCGCAGGCGCCGTGCGCCTGCGGGAATGTTTGACTAATCCTGCCTCTCTGCCAGCGCCTTAAACACCATCGCCACCGCGTGAGCGCCCGGGTCCATATTGCCCAGCAGGCTGTCGCTGTTCAGATACGATGCGCGCCCGGCGTTGGCTTTGCTGGCGTGAAGGGTGCTTTCCGCGCCGGCCTGAGCCGCAGCGAACGCCGCCTGCAGATTTTCAGGCGCGGCCAGCAGCGACGACAGCGCCGGCTGCAGCGCGTCAATCATGGTGCGATCGCCTTCGTCCGCCCTGCCGTAAAACTTCATCTGCGCCAGGCCGGCGTTCAGCGCTTCGGCGACGCCTGCGCCCTGTTCCAGCTTCTGCCCGGCGGCGGTAAAGAAAATAGACATCAGCACGCCGCTGGAACCCCCCATCACCACGGTCAGGCGTTCGCCGATCAGCGCAAACAGGGTGGCGAGGTCGGCGAGCGGCAGCTGCTGGCGATGCAGCAGGTCAGCAACGTCGCGCGCGCCCGCGGCGAAGGTCGAGCCGGTGTCGCCGTCGCCGACTTTGGCATCCAGCGCGTTCAGGTGGGCCTCAAGGTCGGACAGCGTTGCGGTCACCTTCCCGACATAGCCCGCAACGAGGCTATTGTCTGAAGGCTGGAACTCCACGCGGCTACTGCGCAGCGAGCAGGGCATGACGCCGACGGCGCGCGGCTGAACCGGCTTCTGCCAGCTGGCGGTTTCCACCTCGGACAGCAGCGCTTTCTCAATGCTCTCTTCCAGCACGATCGCGGTAATCGAGAAGCCTTTCATATCCAGGGCGGTGACCAGCGAAGCCGGGCCAATCAGCCAGTCAATGCGCTGATGGAGCGGGGTATTGGCCAGCTCGCGGGTGAGGATCGCCATCTCCGCGACCGACACGCCGCCGAGATTATTGAGCATTACCGCCAGGCGGCCGGTTGCCGGCAGGGCCGCGGTCAGCTTCTCCGCCATCAGCTGCATAATCTGCCCGCTGTTCTGGGTAGCGATAACCGAAGCGCCGGGCTCGCCGTGAATGCCCATCCCCAGCTCGGCCCGATCCGGATGATGGCGCGGGGCCGTTTCGGCCTCCTGCGGCAGGTGGCAGCTGGAGAGCGCGAGGCCGAGGCTGCAGGTGTTGTTCGCCGCGTACTGCGCCTCGCGCAGCACGGTCGCCAGGTTATAGCCGCGTTCGGCGAAGTAGCCCGCCACTTTGTGTACCAGGATGGTCCCGGCAATGCCGCGCGGATGCTTGTTATCCGGCAGCGAAATATCGTCGCCGACAATCAGCATCTCGACGCTATAGCCCAGACGACGCGCTTTCTCCGCCGCGAGGCCAAAGTTAAGGCGATCGCCGGTGTAGTTCTTGACGATCAGCAGGCAGCCCGCTTCGCCGGTGACGGCCTGGATGGCCGTCAGCACCGCATCGACGCTCGGTGAAGCAAAAATATCGCCGCAGACGGCGGCGGTGAGCATGCCTTTACCAATAAAGCCCACGTGGGCCGGTTCGTGACCTGAGCCGCCGCCGGAGATCACCGCGACGTTGCTCTTATTCAGATCGCTGCGCACGACTACGCGGATCGCCGGATCGCTCTCCAGCCGCGCCAGGTTATTCCACGGGCTGGCGATAATCGCCCCTTCAATAACGTCGCTGACGAGGCTGGTGCGCTGATTAAAAAAGAATTGAGACATAACGGTTCCTGGAGGTTGAGCGAAAACAGAGTCCCCGGAGGCAGGGCCTCCGGCGTAAGGTCAGTGGGGCAGGCAACGGCTTACCCGCGGATAATGCGCTTTTCGGCGATATCAAGGGTGATGGCATCGCCGCCGTGCAGCGTTTTCAACGCGTCGCCCTGCTGGCACAGGCAGGCGATCCCGGCCTGGCGCGCGATAATCGCGCCGTGGGAGACGTCGCTTCCGCCCTGCAGGCAGATCCCTTTGACCTGCCGGGCGTCGAGCTGCAGTACGGTAGAGGGGAAGATATCATCGGCGATGATAATCACCGGTTCATTCACCGCCAGCGGCACCTCGCTGCGGCCCTGAAGATGGCGCAGCGTACGGTGAAGAAGATCTTCGATATCAATATAGCGCGCCTGCAGATAGGCATCGCTCAGCTGGCGATACTGCTGGCTGAGATCGACCAGCACCTGATACCACGCCCACTCGGCGCAGCACTGCTCCTTGCTCAGGATGGCGCAGGCGGCGTCATAGAGGTCCGGGTCGTCGAGCAGGGTATGGTGGCCGGAAAAAATGGCTGCGATATCGGCGGAATAGCGCTCCTCCGCCAGGCGGGTCAGCGCGTTGAGATCCGCCAGCGTCTGGTCAATGGCCTGCTTCAGGCGCCGCTGCTCTTTGGCGCTATTGGCGCTGTTTCGCCGTCTCGGCTCGGCATGCGGCAGGGGATAAAACAGCGCCTTCCCCTGGACACGGGCGGTGGAGGGGGCGGAAGCCGCCGGGGCGGCGTCCGGCTGCTCGCCAAAGTTCTCCGCCGCCAGCGCCTGGAATGCGGCCAGCGCCGCCTCGGCATCCGGCCCGCGGGCCAGCAGCCTTAGCCGGTCGTCGCGGCGCACCTGCAGCAGCGCGATTTTATTGATGCTGTCCGGCGCCACGCACTTCCCGCCTTTCTCCAGCAGCAGATCGGCGTTGAAACCGGCCAGCGCCGCCACTAGGCGCGAGGCCGGACGAACGTGCAGGCCGTTGTGGTTGCTAATCACCACCGAAACCGACCGCGCGCCGTCATCCTCGGCAAAGGGGGTCGCCTCAGGGGCGGCATGAGCGGGCGACGGTAACCCCAGCTGAACGCGCTTAGCCTCCAGCGCATTCATGGCGTCCTCAATAACCTTGTCGATCGTTGACCCGGTCGCCGCGCTGACCGTGGCCGCCAGCGTACCTTCGACCAGCGGGGCCGCGCAGAGGCGAACCTTAGCGGCGATAGCGGGATCGAGAAGATCCAGCGCCGTCTCGGCGCTCAGCAGGGCGCTGCCGATATCCATCATCACCAGCACGTGATCGGCGTCGGCAACGGATTCAATCGCCTCCATCACCTTTATGGGATCGGTGCCGATCGGGTTCTCGGGATCGTCAATCCCGGCGGCGATCGCCAGACGGCAGCCGTCGCCGATTAACATCTGCCGGGCCAGTTCTCCGACACCTTCGCCCAGCCGGGCGCTATGAGAAACAATCACCAGGTTTACCATCGCTTTTTCCTTACTCTTTGGCTGCCGCAGCCAGCTCCTGAATCATAAACATCACCGAGGTCGCGCCCGGATCCTGATGCCCGATGCTGCGCTCGCCGAGATAGCTGGCGCGGCCTTTGCGCGCCTGCATGGTGATGGTGGAGCGGGTGGCGATTTCCGCCTGCTTGCAGGCGGCATCCAGCGCGGCATGCATCGACAGATGCTGTTCGCTGGAGTGGCGCAGCGATTCAACGACCGGTAGCCAGACGTCGCACATCGTTTTATCCCCCGGCTCCGCCTTGCCGCGGTTGACCACGCCGTCTGCGCCTTCGCGCATCATCTGATACAGCTCGTCGAGGCTGAGGCTCTGGTGCGCCTGGGTTACCTGGGCCGCGCGGATAAAGAAGGTGCCGAACAGCGGGCCGCTGGCGCCGCCAACGTTGGAAAGCAGCGTCATCCCGGTATTTTTAAGGATAAAACCGATGTCCTTATCGGCAATAGAAGGCAGCTTTTCCACCACCTTGCTGAAGCCGCGATGCATGTTCAGGCCGTGGTCAGCATCGCCAATCTCTTTATCCAGCCCGGTAAGAAAATCCCGCTCTTTGGTAAAGATCTCGCCGCAGCGATAGAGCCAGTTAACGATCTGCGTTCTGTTTAGTGACATGTTGTGCTCCTTAATGGCCCCAGTTCAGCGCCGGGGTATGGACGGGGGCATCCCACAGGGCCAGCGTATCGTCGTCGGCTTTCAGCAGGGTGATGGAAAAGCCCACCATATCCAGAGATGTGCAGTAGCTACCGATAAGGCTGCGGGCGATAGCGATCCCGCTCTCCTCGCAGCGTTCGGCGAGGCGGTTGTAGACGCCGTACAGTTCCGATAGCGGCGTGGCGCCGAGGTTATTGACCAGCGCGATAACGCGGTCGCCGCTCTGTAGCGCCTGTTTACTCTGCTGGACGTCCTGCCAGCTGCCTTTGGCCGGGTCCCACTGGCGCAGGGTGCGGCTGTAGGTACCGTTTTCCAGCAGGGTGGCGAACATTTCGTCCACGGTCTGGTCGAGGGAGCTGAAGGCGCGGCGGTCAATCCCCGGCTCGCCGTGGATGCCGACGCCGAACTCCATTTCATTATCCTGCAGCTCAAAAGAGGGCTGCCCGGCGGCCGGAACGGTGCAGGCCGCCAGGGCGATGCCGATGGAGTGGCCGAGGTTGTTGAGCCTGCGGCCCAGCTCGGCGCAGGCTTCCAGCGAGTCGCCGCGCTCGGCGGCGGCGCCCACCAGCTTTTCAACCAGCACGGTGTTGGCTACGCCCCGGCGACCGGCGGTATAGAGGCTGTCCTTCACCGCCACGTCATCATCGATAACCACGGTGGTGACCTTGACGCCGCTCTCATGCAGCAGCTCGGCGGCGGTTTCGAAATTCAAAATATCGCCGGTGTAGTTTTTGATAATCAGCAGCACGCCTTCGCCGCCGTCGATATTCATCGCGCACTCAAACATTTTATCCGGCGTCGGCGAGGTGAAGATCTCCCCGGGACAGGCGCCGGAGAGCATGCCCTGGCCGATGTAGCCGCAGTGCATTGGCTCATGTCCGCTGCCGCCGCCGGAGAGCAGCGCCACTTTTCCGGCAACCGGCGCATCGGCGCGGGTGACGTACACCGGGTCCTGATGCAGCGTTAATTCGGGATGGGCCTTCGCCAGGCCCGCCAGCTGTTCGCTCAGGACATCTTCGACACGGTTAATCAGTTTTTTCATCTTTATGCTCCGTCGCAGTGGTTCGATGCAGCCTCTCTGCTGGCGGAGGCGGTCATCGTGTAGGGGTTCGCCAGCCGATAAGCGCTGTCCGGCGATGTAGTGATTCTGGCTGAGTTAGCGAAAAAAAAAATCTGCCCGAAGAGGGTTTCATTCCGGAACGTGATTGCTGATAAATGTTCCGTAATGAAACGTTTATTGCGAAGAAAAAAGCAAAATGCGACCCAGAGCGGTTTTTTTCATACCGCCGCGAGGCGGATAAGCGGCGATGGCGAAGCGGGTTTTTAGTTTTTTTTCGCGGCCAGGGGCCGATTTCCCGGTGAGCTATGCTGTTTGCCGGGCAAATTTACGCCGCACGGGCGGATCGGGATCGCAATCCCAGCGTTTCATGGTGATTAATGTTTCAATATGAAACGCAAAAAAATTTTCTCTGTTCCATATCAGAACAAAATTACGAAAGATTTTTTTGTTCTCCGCTCGCCCTACAGTGGTTGCATCGCTCCGGTAGCGCTCCCGTTCCCCTCATTAGCAGAAGGCGGAGCGGAGTGGCGCCAGGGCTCATTATGTAAAAACATGCACTTAGAGCCTATCCCATTAGGGCTATTTTACTTGCCATTTGGAACCTGGGCAGTGCTCGAAATCCTCACGTACTACGTGTACGCTCCGGTTTCTCCGCGCTGTCCGTGTTCAAACTGGCTACGCCAATTACGCCAGGTGGGATAGGCTCTTATTTGAGGATGAAAGGAATGCTAAAAGTTATTCAATCTCCAGCCAAATATCTCCAGGGACCTGATGCATCCACTCTGTTTGGCGAGTACGCCAAAAACCTGGCGGACAGCTTTTTCGTGATTGCCGATGACTTCGTCATGAAGCTGGCGGGAGACAAGGTGCTTAACGGCCTGCATAGCCACAATATTAGCTGCCATGCCGAGCGCTTTAACGGTGAATGCAGTCATGCGGAAATCAACCGCCTGATCGCGATTCTGCAGCAGCACGGCTGCCGCGGCGTGGTGGGGATTGGCGGCGGCAAGACCCTCGATACGGCGAAAGCCATCGGTTTTTACCAGAAGCTGCCGGTGGTGGTTATCCCCACCATCGCCTCGACCGATGCGCCAACCAGCGCGCTGTCGGTTATCTACAGCGAAGCGGGCGAGTTTGAAGAGTATCTGATCTATCCGAAAAACCCGGATATGGTGGTGATGGATACGGCGATTATCGCCAAAGCGCCGGTGCGCCTGCTGGTGGCCGGGATGGGCGATGCGCTCTCCACCTGGTTTGAAGCGAAGGCCTGTTTTGATGCCAGGGCAACCAGCATGGCGGGCGGGCAGTCCACGGCGGCGGCCTTGAGCCTGGCGCGCCTGTGCTATGATACGCTGCTGGCCGAGGGTGAAAAGGCGCGTCTTGCCGCCCAGGCGGGGGTGGTGACCGATGCCCTGGAACGCATCGTGGAAGCCAATACCTACCTCAGCGGTATCGGCTTTGAAAGCAGCGGCCTCGCCGGCGCGCATGCGATCCATAACGGCTTTACCATTCTGGAAGAGTGTCACCATCTGTACCACGGCGAAAAAGTGGCGTTTGGTACCCTGACCCAGCTGGTGCTGCAAAACAGCCCGCTGGAAGAGATTGAAACGGTGCTGAACTTCTGCCAGAAAGTGGGCCTGCCGGTGACCCTTGCGCAAATGGGCGTGAAGGAGGGCATTGAAGGGAAAATTGCGGCCGTGGCGCAGGCGACCTGCGCGCCGGGCGAAACCATCCACAATATGCCGTTCCCGGTTACCGCCAGCAGCGTCTACGCCGCGATTCTGACCGCCGACCTGCTGGGGCAGCAGTGGCTGGCGCGGTGATAGCGTGCCGGTAAGTCTCTTCTCTGGAGAGTAAAGAGACCTCTTCTCCCCTTCGGCAGCTTCTGCCGGAGGGGTTGTCGTTTTTAACACAGCGGAAATGGATATGACTGCGCAGACTCAGAGCTTTTCTTCGGTGATAACCCAGTCATGGCATCGTTGCAGCAAGTTTATGCAGCGGGAAACCTGGCAGGCGCCGCACCAGGCGCAGGGGCTGACGTTTGAATCCATCTGTCGGCGCAAGACCGCGCTGCTGACGATTGGCCAGGCCGCGCTGGAGGATGCCTGGGAGTTTATGGATAACCGTCCCTGCGGGCTGTTTATCCTCGATGAGTCCGCCTGTATTCTCAGCCGCTGCGGCGATCCGCAAACCCTTGACCAGCTTGCTGAGCTGGGCTTTCGTGACGGCAGCTACTGCGCGGAAAGCATTATCGGCAGCTGCGCGCTCTCTTTGGCCTCGATGCTCGGACAGCCGGTGAAAACCGCCGGCGACAGCCACTTTAAGCAGGCGCTGCGGCCGTGGTCGTTCAGCTCGACGCCGGTGTTTGATAACCACGGCCGGCTGTTTGGATCGATCTCGCTGTGCTGCCTGACGGAACAGCAGGCGACGTCGGATTTATCGCTGACCCTCGCGATTGCCCGCGAGGTGGGCAACTCTCTGCTCACCGACAGCCTGCTGGCCGAGTCCAATCGGCACCTTAATCAGATGTACGGCCTGCTGGAAAGCATGGATGACGGGGTGATGGCGTGGAACGAGCAGGGGGTTCTGCAGTTTCTCAACGCGCGGGCCGCGACGCTGCTGCATCTCGATGTGCAGGCCAGCCAGGGACGCAATATTAACGAGCTGGTGACCCTGCCGGCGCTGCTGCGCCGGGCGATTAAGCACGCGCGCGGGCTGAATCATGCGGAGGTCACCTTCGAAAGCCAGCACCAGTTTGTCGATGCGGTGATCACGCTGAAGCCGATTGTCGAAGAGCAGGGCAACAGCTTTATTCTGCTGCTGCACCCGGTGGAGCAGATGCGCCAGCTGATGACCAGCCAGCTGGGCAAGGTGAGCCACACCTTTGAGCAGATGTCGGCGGACGATCCGGAAACCCGGCGCCTGATCCATTTTGGCCGTCAGGCGGCGAGAGGCGCTTTTCCGGTGCTGCTGTGCGGGGAAGAGGGCGTCGGCAAGGAGCTGCTCGGCCAGGCCATCCATAATGAAAGCGAGCGGGCGGGCGGCCCCTATATCGCGGTGAACTGCCAGCTGTATGCCGACGGCGCGCTCGGGCAGGATTTTATGGGCAGCGCGCCGACCGACGACGAAAACGGCCGCCTGAGCCGGCTGGAGCTGGCCAACGGCGGCACCCTGTTTCTGGAAAAAATCGAGTACCTGGCGCCGGAGCTGCAGTCGGCGCTGCTGCAGGTCATTAAGCAGGGCGTATTAACCCGCCTCGACGCCCGCCGCCTGATCCCGGTGGACGTCAAGGTGATCGCCACCACCACCGTCGACCTCGCCAACCTGGTGGAGCAGAACCGCTTTAGCCGCCAGCTGTACTACGCGCTGCACTCGTTTGAGATCGTGATTCCCCCGCTGCGGGCGCGGCGCAACAGCATCACCTCGCTGGTGCATAACCGTCTGCGGAGCCTGGAAAAGCGCTTCTCGTCGCGCCTGAAGGTGGACGATGACGCCCTGGCGCAGCTGGTGAACTACTCCTGGCCGGGGAATGATTTTGAACTGAACAGCATTATTGAAAACGTCGCGATCAGCAGCGACAACGGGCACGTTCGCCTGAGCAACCTGCCTGAGTACCTGTTTACCGAACGTACCGGCACCGACACCTCCTCTTCGCTGCTCCCCGCCAGCCTGACGTTTAGCGCCATTGAAAAAGAGGCGATTATCCACGCCGCCCGCGTGACCAGCGGCCGGGTCCAGGAGATGTCGCAGCTGCTTAATATCGGGCGTACCACGCTGTGGCGTAAGATGAAGCAGTATGACATCGACGCCGGCCAGTTTAAGCGTAAACATCTGGAGTAGACGCCTACTCGCCGTACGGCGTCAGGGCAGCGGCGGCGTCGCGGCACAGCCATTGCGTCCGGCGCTGGGCCAGCCCCGTCCGCTGCTGCGCCGTCGGGGGACGCTCGCTGACGACGTAGTCAAAATCACCGACGTGGCCGTTGCGGCACAGCGCCGTGCGGCCAAACTTGGTGCTGTCGATTGCCAGCACCGTGACGTCCGCGCCGGCGGTTAACGCCCGCCGCGCCACCACTTCATCATCGTTAAAATCGTACAGCTCGCCGGCTTCGTCGATGCCGCCGACGGACACCACGCCAATATCCACCCGGTAGCGGCTAAAGAACGCCAGGGCGTCGCCGCCGATAATATCCAGATCGCGCTTGCGGATACGTCCGCCGGCTATCGTCAGCGCGCAGTCGGGAAGCTGGCTGAGGGGCTGCGCCGCGTGCAGGTTATTGGTGAAGACGGCGAGAGAAATGCTCTTCGGCAGGGCGTGCGCCACCATCTCCACCGTGGTGCCGGTGCCGAGGAAGCAGCTTTGCGCCCCGCAGAGCAGCCGCGCAACCTGCTCGCCAATCCAGCGTTTGCCGTTGATATTGACGATCTCCCGCTGCTGATAAGCGATGTTTTCGCGCGCGAAAGGCGCGACCAGGCCGTGGCGGCGCAGCAGCAGCCCCTGCGCCGTTAAGTCACGCAGATCGCTGCGTATGGTCTGCAGCGATACGCCAAAGTGTCTGGAGAGCGCTTCAATGCTGATTTCGCCGCGTTCTGTCGCCAGGGCGACAATGGCGCTGCGACGGGTTTCCGGTGTCATATTCCCTTCCTGCCACGCTATTTTCGGCCATGCTAGCGCGGCAATATGAAGCTATGACTACGAAAGAAGGTGGTCATATTTTTGTCAGATTCCCCTGTTTTAATCGTCGCAACGAAAACACCGGGGACGGAACGATGAATAAAAAAAACGTGCTGGCGGCGATGCTGCTAACCATCATGAGCGCATCGGCTTTTGCCAAATCGACGCTGACGCTCTATACCAGCCAGCCCAACGAAGACGCGCAGACCACCGTCAGCGCCTTTGAAAAAGCGCATCCCGATATTGAAGTGAAATGGATCCGTGACGGAACCACCAAGCTGACCGCCCGCCTGCAGGCCGAGCTCGCCGCCGGCGCCGCCGCGCCGGACGTGCTGCTGATCGCCGATAGCGTCACTATGGAGGCCCTGAAGCAGCAGAACTTACTGGCCGGCTATCGCTCGCCGCAGGCCGGCCGCTTTGACGCCCAGCTGTATGATAAAGACGGCTACTACTACGGCACCAAGCTGATCACCACCGGCATCGCCTGGAATACCAGGGCGCCGGTTAAACCCAACTCCTGGCTGGACCTCCTCAAGCCGGAGCTGAATAACATGACCACGCTGCCCAGCCCGCTTTACTCCGGCGCGGCGCAAATCCATCAGGCGACGCTGATGAATGCACCCGACCTCGGCTGGCAATACTACGAGAAGCTAAAAGCGAACGGCGCGATGCCGCAAAGCGGCAACGGCGCGGTGATGAACGCCATCGCTTCCGGCAGCAAGGCTTACGGCGTGCTGGTGGATTACATGGCCATTCGCGAAAAGGCCAAGGGCGCGCCCATCGGGTTTACCTTCCCGAAAGAGGGCGTCAGCATCGTGACCGAGCCGGTAGCGATGCTGAAGAGTGCGAAAAACCCGCAGGGCGCAAAGGCGTTTATCGATTTCTTACTCTCGACCGAGGGGCAGAAGCTGGTGCTGCAGCAGGGCTACCTGCCGGCCGATGCTTCGCTGCCGGTACCTGAGGGCTTCCCGCCGCGCGACAGCATTAAGCTGATGCCGTTCGACGCCGCCAAAGCGCTGGCCGATACCGAGGCTAACAAAAAGCGCTTTGCCGACCTGTTCGGCAGCCGTTAATTGATGAGCGATATGACTCTGCGGCAAAACGCCGGCGGCAGCTCGCTGAAGGGGCTGCTGTGGCTATTATTATGCCTCGTGGCGCTGGTCAGCCTGCTGCCCAGCCTGCGCCTGCTTATCGCGGCGCTGATCGACTGGCGGCAGGGCAGCGACAGCAGCCTGTGGCGCGTGCTGAGCAATCCCGCCACCTGGACCGCGCTGTATAACAGCCTGTATACCAGCGGGCTGGGAACGCTGATCTCGCTGCTGCTTGGCAGCCTGTTCGCCTTTTGCCTGGCGCTGACCAATATCCGCTTTAAGCCGGTGTGGGTGTTCCTGTTTATGCTGCCGATGATGATCCCGCCGCAGGTCACCGCCCTGAGCTGGCTGCAGCTCTTCGGGCCGAGCAGCATTCTGCTCAACAGCATCGGCCTGGCGCCGGGATTTGGCAGCGCCAATCCGCTCTACTCCGCCGAGGGCATCGCCCTGCTGCTCGGCATTCAGCATGCGCCGCTGGTGTTTCTGGCCCTGCGCACGCAGCTGCAGTGCCTGCCGAAGGAGCATATCGAAGCGGCCAGGCTCAACGGCGCCTCGCTGTGGCGGGTCTTTTTCGATATCGTGCTGCCGCTGTGCCGCACGGCGTTATGGGGCGGGGCGGCGATTGCTTTTGTTTCCGCGCTCGGCAACTTCGGTATTCCGGCGATGCTGGGGATCCCGATCTCTTTGTTTGTGCTGCCGGTCTATATCTACCAGACGCTCTCCAGCTTCGGCCCGTCGATGCTCAACGAGGTGGCGGCGCTGTCGGTGCTGATGGGCGTGCTGGCGATCGGGATTGTTATCGTCCAGGGCCATATGCAGCGCCGCTACGCGCTGCCGCTGATTGGGATGGCGGGGCGCGCGCTGGGGTTCTCGCTGGGTAAGTGGCGGCTGGCGACGGAGGCGCTGCTGGGCGTCGTGCTGTTCGCTATTCTGGTCGCGCCGCTGCTGGCGCTGATCGCCACCTCGCTGGTGCCGACGCTCGGCGTGCCGCTCAACGGCGAGACGCTGACCTTTGCCGCCTGGCGCGGAGTCGTTGATGCGCAGAGCGCCACCTGGCGGGCGCTGAGCAATAGCATGCTGCTCTCGATTAGCGCCGCGGCGGTGCTGATGCTGCTCAGCCTGCCGCTGGCGTGGCTGCTGGTGCGCCATCCTTCCCGGCCGCTGCGCTGGCTGCACAACCTTATCGATATTCCCTACACCCTGCCCGGCGTGGTGCTGGCAATTGCCTGCATTCTGCTGTTTGCCCGCCCGCTGCCGCTGCTGAATATCAGCCTCATCGGGACGCTGACGATTATCTTTTTCGCCTATCTTGCCCGTTTTCTCACCGTCTGCCTGAAGCCGGTACACAACAGCATGCTGCAGCTGGACCCGGCGATGGAGGAGGCCGCCAGCCTCGCCGGAGCGAACGTTTCGCAGCGCCTGCGCCACATCGTACTGCCGCTGATGGCGCCGGCGGCGTTTGCCGGCGCGCTGCTGGTGTTCCTCTCCGCCGTCAACGAGCTGACGGTATCGGCGCTGCTGTGGAGCGCCGGGAAAGAGACGCTGGGGGTGATGATTTTCAATCTTGATGAGAGCGGAGATAAGGTGCTGGCGTCGGCGGTTTCGGTACTGGTGGTGGCGCTGGTGGCGGTGGTGATGCTGCTGCTCAGCGCGCTCGGCAGATATTTACCCAAAGGAGTGATTCCATGGCAGAACTGAGGCTGGAGCGGCTCAGTAAAGTATTTGGCAACCAGACCGTGGTACGGGATCTCAATCTGACCATCCCGCAGGGCGCCTTCACCGCGCTGCTGGGGCCGAGCGGCTGCGGTAAAACCACCACGCTGCGCATTCTTGCCGGCCTTGAGCAGCTTAGCGATGGACGCCTGCTGCTGGGCGATCGCCTGCTGGCGGATACCGCCGTCCATTTGCCGCCGGAGCAGCGCGATATGGGGATGGTGTTTCAGTCCTACGCCCTGTGGCCGCACATGACCGTGGCGGAGAACGTCGGCTATCCGCTCAGGCTGCGTAAAGTTAACGGCGCCGCCCGGCAGAAGCGGGTGATGGAGGCGCTGGAGGTGGTCGAGCTCGGGGCCTATGCCGGGCGTTCGCCGCAGGAGCTGAGCGGCGGCCAGCGTCAGCGGGTGGCGCTGGCGCGCTGTCTGGTCTCCGAACCGCAGGTGGTGCTGCTGGATGAGCCGCTGGCGAACCTCGATCGGCACCTGCGCGCGACGATGGAGCAGACGTTCCGGGAATTTCACCGCCGTACCGGCGCCACCTTTGTCTACGTGACGCACGATCAGGCGGAAGCGATGGCGCTGGCCAGCCACATCGCGGTGATGCATCAGGGCGCGTTAATGCAGTGGGGCGCGCCGCAGGAGCTCTATCAGCAGCCGCAAAACGCCTGGGTGGCGCGCTTTATCGGTAAGGGGCAGGTGCTGTCGCTGGCGATACCCGGCCAGCAGCGCCAGCTGGACTGCGCCCTGCTGCATGAGGGATTTTCCGCGGGCCAGCATGCGGCAGCGCAGCCGGTGCTGGTGCGCCCGGAACACGTGCAGCTCGCGGAGAGCGGGCTGAGCGCGGAGGTAGAAAACTGTATCTATCAGGGAGAGCGTTATCTGGTGGATTTGCGCCTCGCTGACGGGCAGTCGCTGAGCGCCTTCCACCACTCGCCGCTGCAGGCGCAGCAGAGCGTCCGCGTACGGCTGACCCAGGGCTGGCGTCTGGAGGCGGCGTGAAGGGCGTGAAGATCGAAATCATTAGCGGCTTAAACCGCAAGGCTCCGGCGGCTATTTTGCTGAGCACGCCGCGCCAGCGCATCCTGCTGGATGCCGGCGGCGCGCTGGAGCCGGATGAGGCGCCGTGGCCGGTCCCGGCGGATATCGACGCGATTCTGTTAAGCCACGATCATGTGGATCATATTGCCGGGCTGAGCCGTCTGCCGGCGGAAATTCCCATCTACTGCAGCGCCGTCACCGCCCAGGCGCTGCCTGCGGGGCGCAACGTCCGCCCGGTAGCGGTGCGCGGTCAGTTTTCCCTCGGCGAGATAACCGTGACCACCGGCAGCTGCGGCCACGCCTGGGGCGGGATGTGGTTCCATCTGAACGTGGCGGGCGGCCTGTTTTACAGCGGTGATATCAGTATGGAGTCCCTGCTGTTCCGCTTTGATGTTCCGCCGCCCGCGCGCCTGGCGCTGGTGGATGCCTCCTACGGTTTATACGATGTGCCGCAAAGCCGGCAGCGGGAAAAGCTGCGCGCGCATCTGCTGCAGCCGACCCTATGCCCGGTGCCGCCTTCCGGACGCGCCGCCGAGCTGGCGCTGTTTATGGCCCGCGAGCGGCGGCCGAACGTCGCCATGGACGCCGCCTGCCTGAACATGCTGGCGCAGATGGCGGAGCATGACGATGGCAGCCTGCAGCATGGCGTCGCCGCAGAGCTGCGGGCGCTGGCCGCGGTGCTTCCGGTCTTTTCGCCCCACGCGCCGCTGGTATTGGCCGCCGACCCCGACGGCATGAGCGGCATGGCGGGCGCGCTGCGGGCACGGGAGGATTTTCAGCATCGAACCCTGTTTACCGGCCACCTGAATCAGCTCGCTCACCAGCAGTGGCTGGCAGGCGACGTCGATTTTTGCCGCTGGAATGTGCACCCCACCGTCAGCTGTCTGCAAACGCTGATCTCTCAGCTCTCCTGCCGCTATTTCGCGCCGCTGTTTACCGCCATTGACAACCCGCTTCTGTGGCAGCAGGCGTTGAGCTGCCAAATTATGACTCATCCGACGATCGAGATGGAACTATGCCAATAATCTGTAAGCCTTTTGTCTTCGTTCGCCACGGCGAAACGGCCCTTAACCGGGATAAATTAATCGGCGGAAGCACGGACGTACCGCTCACCGAAGAGGGCGAGCTGCAGGCGCAGGAGGTTCGTCCGCTGCTGGGGCGCTATCGCTGGAACGGCATCGCCGTCAGCCCGCTGCTGCGCGCGCGACAAACGGCCGAGCTGGCGCTCCCCGACGTGCCCTATACGGTGTTCGACGATCTGCGCGAGCGGGACTGGGGGGCGTTAGAACGGCGTCCGTGGAGCGAACAGCCGCCGTATGAAGAGACGCCGCCGGGCGGGGAAAGCTGGGAAGCGTTTTGCCACCGCGTGACCGGCGCGCTAAATACGATCCTGACGCAGTACGAGCGCCCGTTGATTATCGCCCATTCCGGCGTGTTTCGGGTGCTGCGCCGCCATGCGCTCGGTACGCCCTACGGCATCCGGCTTGGTAACGTGGTGCCGATGTGGATTTCACCCGGACAGCAGCCGAATGAGTGGCGCATCGTTCCGCTGGAGGAAGCCGACGAGCGCTAAGCTCGCGAGAGCGGGGATGATGCTGGCGGGATCGCCAATAAACTCAGTCCGGAACCGCCGCTCCCGTTAACGCCGCGCGCAGCCTCGATTCACCGCTTTACCCGCCCGCCTGACCTCGAAAATAGGCCATGATTGATAAAGCTGGCGCCGGCCGGTTGCCGGCGCCAGCCTCCCTCCGAACTCTTCCGACGCAGATGCGGCTAAAAAGCTTATTGAAAATGAGAATCATTTATGTGATTTATAGTGGCTTTGATGCAGGCTCTTCAGGGAAAAGTTAATGTCCAATATTGAGCTGCAGGTGCTGTTTGAGCGTCATGCCCAGCCGCTGTTGGCGTATCTGAAAAGCCAACTGCACGATGCGCAGCTGGCTGACGATTTGATGCAGGAGAGTTTTGCCCGCCTCTCCGAACATTATCCACAGGGAAAAATTCAGGACAGTGAATCCTATCTGTTCCGTACGGCGAGGAATCTGCTGTTCGATCATTACCGCCAGCAGCAGCGGCGGCAAACCATGGCGTTCAGCGATGATGAGATGGCCCACTTTCCCAGCGACGATCCGGGCGCTGAACAGCGCGCGATTGACCAGCAGCAGGTTGAGAGGATTATCGGCCAGCTGCTGAATCTGCCGGAACGGACGCAGGCTATTTTTCGTCTTAGCCGGCTTGAGGGGCTGCCGCAGGCGGAAATTGCGACGCGGCTGGGCGTATCGCTCAGCACCGTAGAAAAACATCTGGCGCAGGCGCTGGCAACCCTGATGTGCGGAATACAGAAATAATGGCATTTTTTTTACGGGTTTTACCTGGTTCAAACGTCTTAATGATTAACCCGGATAGTCAGGAAGCAGTGAAATGAGTCAGTTGAGTGAGGCAATACGTCAGCAGGCCGCGCTATGGGCTGTGAAAATGGCCGAGCGGTCGCTGACGGATGATGAGGAGCGGGCGATGGTCGCGTGGCGGGATGCAGATCCGCAGCATGCCGACGCGCTGATTCAGGCGCAGCAGCTGTGGCTTATGCTCGGAACATTGCCGCGATCGGCCCCGGCCGCCTGCGGAGCGGATACGCTATCTCCCACGGTGGTTCCTTTGCCTTTGCCCGTTCCGCCGGCGGCGATCGCTCGTCCCCGCTGGCGCCACTGGGCGACGGCCGCCGTCGTCGTGCTGGCGTCCCTGCCGGTACTGTTGATGCTTCCCGACGCCTGGCTGCGCTGGCAGGCCGATTATTACACCGCCGCCGGCGAAATTCGCCAGGTGACGCTGCCGGACGGCAGCCGGGTCGATCTCGATAGCCGCAGCGCCATCGAGCTGCATTTCAATGCAAAGGAGCGGCGCGTTACGCTCCTCTCCGGACACGCCTGGTTTACCGTGGCCCCGGTCGGCGCCAGCGAGATGCGCCCCTTTCGCGTAGAGGCGAACGGCGGCATTACGCAGGCATTAGGGACGCAGTTCAGCGTCGATATTGACGGCAGCGGAGCGGACGTGGCGGTGCATGAGCACAGCGTGCGGGTCAGCTATAAAGGGCAATCGCTGGTGCTGGCTGAACGGCAGGGCGCGCGCTATGCCGATAATAGCCTGACGCGGCGGCCGGTTTCGCCGGCGCAGTTCGCCTGGCGGCGCGGCTGGCTGATTATCGACAAGCAGCCGGTAAGCGAGGCGGTGGCGCAGATAAATCGCTACCAGAACCAAACGGTTATCGTCGTCAACCCGACGTTGAGAAAGCGGACCGTCAGCGGCGCTTTCGCGCTCAAGCAGCCTGAACGCGCCGTTGAAACCCTGCGCCAGACGCTGGGTGCGAAGCAGGTGACGCTGCCGGGAATGACGCTCCTGTACTAGGTCCTGCGGGCATTTTTGTGGCCCCATTTTTATATTTTTACTTTTTCTAAAAAATTTTTACGGGTTTGTGTACGTCGTTCGTCTTTATTGTTGAATGAGATTGATTACCATTATCAACGATAATCGAGTACACACATGCACCCATTACAGCCCCAATTTTGCAAAAGCCGTCGTCGCCTTGCTTTTGCCATATCGCTGACGTTAGCGCTGACCGCGCCTGCGCTAAGCCAGGCCGCGTCGGCGGCAACGGAAGCGGTAAAACAGAGCAAAACTTTCGCTATTCCCCCGCAATCCCTGCAAAGCGCGCTGCTACGATTTGGCGAGCAGTCCGGCGTGCAGATCTTTTTTGAAGACCGCACGGTGCAGGGGATGAAGTCGCAGTCGCTTAACGGCACGATGCCGATCGCCGCCGCGCTACGTCAGCTGATTGGCAACAACGCCGTGGCGCCGGAATTTACCGCCGACGGGCAGATTATTCTCCGCACGAAGCGCGCCGATGAAACCCGCATCGGCGGGCCGGTGAATGACGATACCTTGACCGTTACCGCCACCTTAAATTATTCCGCGGATGACTGGGTCTACGAACAGCCTCGCTCCGTCAGCGTGATCGACCGCAAGAAGATGGACGACCGGCCGGCTCGGCACGCGGCGGATATCCTCGAACAGACCGCCGGCGTTTACTCCAGCGTGAGCCAGCAGGATCCGGCCCTGTCGGTGAATATTCGCGGGATGCAGGACTATGGCCGGGTCAACATGAACATCGACGGGATGCGGCAGAATTTCCAGAAAAGCGGCCACGGTCAGCGTAATGGCACCATGTATATCGATCCGGAGCTGCTGAGCGGGGTCACCGTCGAAAAAGGCACCACCGGCGGCATGGGCAGCGCCGGCACGCTGGGCGGCATCGCCACCTTTAACACCCTGAATGCCAGCGATTTTATCTATGACGGCAAAGAGCTGGGCGGCAAGCTGCACGCCAGCACCGGCGATAACGGCACCCGCTTTATCGGCAGCGGCGCGCTGGCGTGGGGCAATGAGACGGGGGATATTCTGCTGGCCGCCAGCGAGCGCCACCTGAGCGATTACTGGCCGGGTAATAAAGGCGATATCGGCGACATTCGCGTCAACAACGACACCGGCAACTACGATCGCTATGCCAGCGCCTTAAAAAACAATCAGATTACCGATAGCCGCTACAAGATGCTGTCGCGTATGGCGAAGGTGGGCTGGAATCTGCCCGCTAACCAGCGTCTGCAGCTGAGCTATCTGCAAACCCAGGTGAGCTCGCCGACGGCCAGCACCCTGACCGCCGTCGGCGAAGGCGATGACCGGACGCTGGGCTGGAAGCAGAGCGGCTACGACGTGGTGATGGCGCGCAACGTCGCCCTCGACTACAGCCTCGCGCCCTACGATCGCGACTGGCTCGATCTGCACGCCAAGCTCTACTACGTCGATACCGACTCGAACAGCGATACTTACGGCAGCGGGACGACGGACGATTACTGGACGCAAACCCGCCTGCGCACCTACGGCGCCCAGCTGCAAAACACCTCGCACTTCTCGCTGGCCGCGGAGCATACGCTGAAGGCGAACTACGGCGCCGAGTTTTACTATGACAAAGCCACCAGCCGCTCAACGTCTGAGGATATGGAGGGCGTGACGCCCGGCGGAAATCGGTCGATATTCAGCCTGTTCTCCACGCTGACCTACGAGTACGACGACTGGCTCACCGTCGAAGGCGGGCTGCGCTATGACCGCTATCGTCTGCGCGGCACCACCGGCATGAACTACCCCGAAGCGACCTACACCATTGATAATCCCTGCACCTCGCGTCGTCTGAGCGGCTGCCTCATTTCCAGCTCTTACCATGAATGGCTGGTGGATCGCGAAGAGTCGCGCGTCTCGCCGACGTTGGCGCTGGCGGTGAAGCCGGGCGTCGACTGGCTGGAGCTGTATACCACCTACGGCCGCTCCTGGCGTCCGCCGGCCATCACCGAAACCCTGACCAGCGGCAGCGCCCACGGCGACTCCACGCAGTACCCCAACCCGTTCCTGCAGGCGGAACGCTCCCGCGCCTGGGAAGTGGGGGTGAACCTGCTGAAAGGCGGTCTGCTGCAGGAGGAGGATCGCCTGGCGGTCAAAGTGGCCTACTTCGATACCAAGGTGTCGAACTATATCAGCATGGCGATTAACCGCGAAAAGCCGGGCATCACGCAGCCGGGGCTGGGCAACACCGCGTACGTCAATAACCTCAACAGCACCCGTTTCCGCGGGATCGAGTATCAGCTGAATTATGATGCGGGCTTTGTTTATACCGATTTCACCTACACGCACATGATCGGCAAAAACGAGTTTTGCTCGCGGAAAGCGTGGCTGGGCGGGAAGCAGCAGGGCGCCGGCAGCGCCAATAACTGGTACTGGGAAGATAATGATGAGGCGAACAACTTCGTGACCTGCGACGGCGGCAGTCAGTTCAGCTCCGCCGCGTTCCTCCCCGGCGATCGCGGCTCGTTTACCCTCGGCGGACGCGCCTTTGACCGCAAGCTCGACGCCGGCGTCACGGTGCGTTTTGCGCCGGGCTATCAGGATCACAGCGTGCCGACCAACTATCCCTATCTGGCCGACTGGCCGCGCTACACCCTGTTTGACCTTTACGCCAGCTACCGCGTGACTGACAACCTGACGCTGCGCGGCTCCGTGGAGAACGTCTCCAACCGCGCCTACGTGGTCAGCTACGGCGAAACCCTGGGCAATACCTTAGGCCGCGGCCGCACCGTGCAGGGTGGCATCGAATACCGCTTTTAACCCCCGTATGACGCGGCGCAGTTCGGGCGTGCTCTGCACGTAAAAAGGCCGCGATATCTGTAATATCAGGAGACCAATATGGCATTTTCAGTGGATTACGACAGCTCTGTAGGCAGCTATAGCATTCATGATTATCTGGCTGAATGGTCAGCCACGTTTGGTGATGTTAACCATACCAACGGTAACGTGGACGATAGCAACTCCGGCGGCTTCTACGGCGGTTCGCTGTCCGGAAGCCAGTACGCTATCACCAGTACCGCGAACAACATCACCTCATTCGTGGCGGAAGGAAACTTAACCTATACCCTGTTTGCCGACCCGGCGCACACGCTGTACGGCTCCCTTGACGGCCTGTCGTTCGGCGACGGCCTGCAGGGCGGCAGCTCTTCGCCGTACAACATCCAGGCGCTGGACGTTAGCTTCAGCGGACTGGGCCTGAGCAGCGCGCAGTCCGAAGGTCATGACGGCATCGTGCATGAGGTGGTTTATGGCCTGATGTCCGGCGATACCAGCGCGCTGGAAACGGCGCTGAACGGCATCCTTGACCAGTACAACCTGAGCATCGATTCGACCTTCGATCAGATCGCGGCGGTCGTGGGCTCATCGGCAACCGCAGACCATACGGACCTGCTGGCGGCATAACCCTACCGTTTCCCCGCTGCGGCGGGGAAACGGTTCAGGCAGGAGAAAGAATGAGCGAAACTCAGGTGCCTCAGGCGGGACGGCAGGAGATCCTGGCGGCGTTAGCGACCTGCCGGCGCGGCTTCTGGTGCGTGGCGCTGTTCACCGCGGCGATCAATATTCTGATGCTTTCCCCGGCGCTGTATATGCTGCAGGTCTACGATCGCGTTCTGCCGTCCGGCAACCTTATGACGCTGACGATGCTGACCTTGATGATCGTCGGGCTGCTGCTGTTTCTTGGCCTGATGGAATGGGTGCGCAGCGGGCTGGTCATCCGCCTCGGCGCGCAGCTGGATATGCGTCTCAACGCGCGGGTTTTTGACGCCGCGTTCGGCACCAACCTGAAAACGGGTAATGTTCTGGCAGGCCAGGCGTTAAACGATCTCACCAGTTTACGGCAGTTCGCGACCGGCAGCGCGCTGTTCGCCTTTTTTGACGCCCCCTGGTTTCCCCTCTATCTGCTGGTGGTTTATCTGCTGCATCCGTGGCTTGGCGTTCTGGCGACCCTCGGCGCGGCGCTGCTGTTGGCGCTGGCCTGGCTCAATCTGCGCTTAAGCCAGCCGCTGCTGGAGCGGGCGGGAAAGGTAGCGCTCCATGCCAGCCAGCGGGCCAACGGCCAGCTGCGGCAGGCCGAAGCGATAGAAGCGATGGGGATGCTGCAAACCCTGCGTCAGCGCTGGCGCTGCCAGCACGCAGAGTTTTTACATTTGCAAAGCCGCGGTAGCGAGAGAATGGCGCTGATCACCTCCCTGACGCGTACGCTGCGGCTGGCTCTGCAGTCGCTGATGCTCGGCTGCGGCGCGCTGCTGGCGGTCAACGGCGATATTACCTCCGGCATGATGATCGCCGGCTCGATCCTGATTGGCCGCGTGCTGGGGCCTATCGATCAGCTGATCGGCAGCTGGAAGCAGTGGCTGGCGGCCCGCGAAGCCTGGCAGCGGCTGCAGGTGCTGCTGGCCGCGAATCCGCCGCAGCCCGAGCGTTTACCGCTGCCCGCGCCGCAGGGACATTTACGCGTTGAGCAGCTGACGATTACGGCGCCGGGAGGCCGTCAGCCGATATTGATGCAGCTGCAGTTTTCGCTGGCTGCCGGCACCGTTCTGGGGGTGATTGGCGCATCCGGTTCGGGTAAAACGCAGCTGATGAAGCAGCTGGTCGGCGTGCAGAAACCGCTATCCGGCAGCGTGCGGCTGGACGATGCTGAAATCCATCAGTGGGATAAAACGGCGCTGGGTCCGCATATCGGCTATCTGCCGCAGGATATCCAGCTGTTTGCCGGAACGCTGGCGGAAAACATCGCCCGTTTTGGCGAGGTGGATGCCGATAGCGTGGTGCTGGCCGCGCAGATGGCCGGTATCCACGCGCTGATTTTACGCCTGCCGCAGGGCTATGACACGGTGCTGGGCGAAGGCGGCAGCGGTCTGTCGGGCGGTCAGCGTCAGCGGGTGGCGCTCGCCCGCGCGCTCTATGGTTTACCGGCCCTGGTGGTGCTGGACGAGCCGAACGCCAACCTTGATAAAGAGGGCGAAGCGGCGCTGCAGCAGGCGATTCTGACCCTGAAAGAGAAAGGGAAAAGCGTGGTTCTGGTGACGCACAAACCGGCTATTCTGGCGATTACCGATCGTCTGCTGGTGCTGGCCGCCGGCAGAATGCAGCACGAAGGCCCGAGCGCCGAGGTGTTGAAAAAGCTGCCGGGCATGGCCGGCGCGCCGACCTCCGGCGCGGTGACGCCGATCGGCGCGGGCCGGCACGGCGGTTTTAACGTGGGCTATACCGCGGTACAGCCGCGGGTACGCGCTGAGGGTAAATTATGAGAGCGCTGACGCAGCCCGAACAGCTGGCCTGGTATGAAGGGTCGTTCAGCGAACGCGCCTATTTACGCTGGGGATTATGGCTGGTGATCGTCGGATTCGGCGGGTTTCTCTGCTGGGCCAGCTTCGCGCCGCTCGATCGCGGCGTGCCGGTTTCCGGCAGCGTGGTGGTGACGGGAAACCGTAAAGCGGTACAGCATCCCGGCGGCGGGGTGATTGCGCAGCTGCGCGTCCACGACGGCGAGAAGGTGCAGGCAGGCCAGGTGCTGGTGGTGATGAATACCGTGACTACGCAAACCCGACGCGACGCGCTGCAAAGCCAGCTGCGCAGCCTGCAGCTGCAAATGGCGCGCTGGGCGGCGGAACGAACGGGTGAGAGCGAAATCGTGCTGCTGCCCGATCTGGCGGCGGTCAGGGATGAACCGGAGGTGGTGGAGCAGCTGGCGCTGCAGCGTCAGCTGTTAATCAACCGTCGCGCCGCCCTGCGCAGCGAGCTGGCGGCCATTGATGAAGGCGTGGCCGGTACCCAGGCGCTGCTCAGCGGCATGCAGTCTTTACTGAGCAGCAAGCAGCAGCAAAAGCGTCTGCTCAACGAGCAGCTATCCGGCATCCGGGGGCTGGCCGCGAAGGGCTACGTGGCGCGTAATCAGCTGCTGTCGATGGAGGGGGAGCTTGCCAGCGTGGAGGGGGAGATTTCACAAACCCACGGCAGCATCGGGCGGCTGCAGCGGCAGGCGATCGAGCTGCGGCTGCAGGCGCAGCAGCGTCGGGATGAGTACAGTAAAGAGGTGAATACCCAGCTGGCGGACGGCCAGGTGCAGATCGCCGCGCTGAAAAACCAGCTGGAGAAAGCGCAGGCCGATCTGCAGGATACGCAGATTAAGGCACCGGTGGCGGGAACGGTGGTCGGCATGGCGGTATTTACCGAGGGCGGCGTTATTCAGGCCGGGCAGCAGCTGATGGAGATCGTGCCGGAGGATTCGCCGATGGAGGTCGAAGCCCGCGTGCCGGTCGAGCTGATCGATAAGGTGCATCAGGCCCTGCCGGTGGAGCTGCTATTTTCAGCCTTCGATCAAAGCACCACTCCGCGCGTGGCGGGGGAGGTCACGATGGTCGGCGCGGACCGCCTGGTCGATGAACAAACCGGGAAGCCCTATTACGCGCTCCGCGTTAAGGTCACGCAGGAGGGGATGGACAAGCTGCAGGGATTAACGATTCGACCCGGCATGCCGGTTGAAGGGTTTATCCGCACCGGCGAGCGTTCGCTGATGAACTATCTGCTGAAGCCGCTGACCGACCGCCTGCATCTGGCGCTGACCGAATCCTGACGGGCGCCCGTCGGCGTAAACGGCCCGACGTTGGGAAAGCGGAAGAGGGGACTTGCGATGCACAAGTGGACTGCATCGTCGGCTATAGCTGAAGCTTTACGCAACCCCCTGCCCGGCAGGGGGCTACAGGCGAAAGGGCTTAGCCAACTAGTTGAATACGCGCCATGATATCGGGAGTGTCGGTAACCTCGGCAAATTCATAGGCCATAGCGCTCAGGGAGATACGCTGAACCTCTGCTGCGCTTACTTCACCAAACCCCATATCAGGATAGGGCATTGCAGCATTTGCATCGCTCAGGGCTATCATTTTGTATTCCCGATGCACGCCATCGCGAATGGTGGTTTCGCAGCAGACGTTGGTCACCGTGCCGCAGACAATCAGGGTGTCGATATCCTTCATTCGTAAAATCGCATCCAGGTCAGTGTTGTGAAAACCGCTGTAAAATAGCTTATCAACCACAATGTCGCCTGGCCTGGGGGCGAGCGCATCAATGATTTCAACCGCCGGATTACCGCGTCCCAATAGTTCATTAACGTTAGGGTAGAAATCAAGCATCCGCCCGGTATCTTCGCCGTCTCCCCGTACCACATGGCGCAGATAGATCACCGGCATTTTGCGCTGCCGCATCAGGCTGCTGAGGGCCTGAATGTTTTCGATAATATTCGCGGTCTCAGGAACATATAGCCCTTCGCCTTCGACGCAAAACACCTTTTGCATATCCACCACAATCAGCGCGGTACGAGCAGGATCAATAGCCCACGTCACTTTTCCCATCATTAAAGCGTCTCCTCTTCAAGCGCGGGCTTGCGTAAGCCGCGCACAAATACATTGATAATGAGGTTGAGGAAAATCAGCAGGATGATGCCAACAATCATTGGCTGCGCCACAATTCCCTTCAGGGCGTCGGGAAGCAGATTCAGCACCTCTGGCGGTAGATACATACTCCCCATGGAGAGAATGAAGGCTGGTGCTGCCACTGCGAGGTTCAGTTCATCCCAGTGAATTCGCGCCATTATCTGGATCCCGCTCAGGGTTATGATGCCAAACAGAATGGAGGAAGCGGCAGAAAGTACGGGTTGAGGAAGCGACGCCAGCAATAAGCCAACCGGCGGCAGTAACCCGATAAGCAGCGAGAGAACCCCGGCAGCCAATGTGACAAAACGGCTGGCAACGCCCGAGACGCGGATAATGCCAACATTTTCCGGGTACGACGTCGTGCCCAAACCCCCTGCCGCCGCGCCAATGGCGCAGCCGATAAACTCGGTAAACAGCCCGCGATTAATTCGCTGGGTCGTCAGCGTTTGACCGCCCCAGTCGGCCAGCAGTGAATACATGCCCATCGCTTCCGCTGAGGCCTGCAGAAAAGCCAGCATCATTAGCAAAACCACCGGCAGCGACACGCCGAATCCGAAAGCGAAGAAGTGCGGTAACGCGACAAGCGGCGCGTTGGCGAGATCGGGTAGATGCCATGTCGTCAGCAGCTTAAACACCACCACGCCAACGACGATCCCCCACAGCAGCGCACCGCGTTTTATCAGATCATGGCGGCCAAACACCATGCAGCCAATAATCGCGAGAACCGTCGCCAGAGCGGCGATAAAGCTGGTGCCCAGAGTTCCGCCGCTGGCGGTGCTGAACCAGCCAGCAGGACCGATGCTGGCGAGCTGCGCGCCAATAATCACCAGAAGGGAGCCAAAAACGATAGGAGGAGATATATAGCGAATCAGCAGGCCGGTGATCCCTAGCCGCTTCAGCGGCATGGAGAGTACTGCGAAGATTAAAGCCGCCACAAACATCGATCCAAAAGCGGTGCCCAGCCCAACGCTATGCGCCGATCCCAACACGGCGACCATAAAGGCGGCCGTCGGGCCCTGCACGACCGGAAGGCGCAGAAAACGGCCCGATTGCAAAATGGTGACGATACCGGTCGTAAAAAAGCAGGCCTGTACGATGGTGCCGGTCTGCTGGTTGCTGAGATTCAGCGAGGCGCCAATGATGACCGGGAAGACCCATATCCCGGTCAACGCCAGCAGGTGCTGTAGAGCAAACATCAACGTGCGGGTGGGCGACACCTTGTCTTCGATTCCTACCGACAGTACTACCGATGTGTTGAGCATGCTGATACCTGTAAAAGAATGCGATGTTTATTGGCCCATGGCTTAATCAGGCAATAACCGTGCCTCTTGCGAATAAGCTTCCGTCAAGATAATGATATGCAATGGATTATTTTAAAGTCAGCCTGCCAGGACGCTCGGGAATGGCGTCGCTTCGCACCGCCATCGTGCCAAAAAAGGCGATTCTGAGCAGGCCGATGCCTGCCCAGCTCAGCGGTTAAACGCCAATTTTATAGCTGTGCAGCCAGGAGAAATGCTGTTCCAGGCTATTGAGTACCGCATTACGCCTGGTGCGATCCTGTCCGGCCGGAAGGTGAAGGCAATCATTAAGCCGCCTGGAGGATTGCTGAATTTTCTCGCCACGCCCTTTGCGCTCTTGCTCATAGCGTTCAAGCCCGCCAGCAATAGATGTCGTGGCGCTATCATTGAGGATATGCGCCAGGGCTACCGCATCCTCAAAAGAGGAGATCGCGCCCTGTCCGTGGTGCGGCATCATTCCGTGAGCCGCATCGCCAATCAGCACTGCCCGCCCGCGATACCAGGAGGACATCTGGCTAACCTGAAACATGCCCCAGCGCTCTGCCAGATTAACGTGTTCCAGCAGCTGGCCGACGGCAGGGTGCCAGCCGGTAAAATGGCTGCGAACACTCTTCGCATCTGCCGGGACACGCCACGATTCGTCCTGCCATTTTTCCGGCCCATCCATAAACACCACAATGGTCTGGTATTCGAAATTTTTGCCAACAGGAAAATTCAGTACGTGCATGCCGTTACCCATCCAGTCGGTAAAGGAGCGCGGCTCCGGCAGCAGATCGAGATCGGCTGTTTTCGCCAGCCCGCGAAACGCGCTGTTGCCGGTAAACACCGGTGACGCGTCGGGGCTGACATACTGCCGTACGACCGACTTAATGCCGTCTGCGCCCACCACTAAATCGGCGCTGTCCCTTGAGCCATCCGCCCAATGTAATATGATTTCATCGTCTGCCTCTTCCAGCCGTACCAGCTGTTTGTTCAGCCGAATGGTCTGTTTGCCAATCACATCGAGCAACGCCGACTGAAGATGGGTGCGGAATGCCCCGTAATAGGGATAGCCATACTCATTCCGATACCAGTTCTGCCGCGCCAACGGTTGAGATCCGGCCACGCTGCCGTCCTCATTTCTGAAGAACGCCATCTCCGTTTCACAGGATCGTGCCGCCATCTGCGCGGCGATGCCCATCTCTTCAAACAAGCGCGTGCCGTTAGCCCATAAGGAGATACCCGCACCCAGCTCGGCCAGTTCACTGGCCTGTTCATATATAGTCACCTGGTGCTGACCGTTTCTCATGACCGAAGCAAAGGCCAGACCACCCATGCCGGCGCCTACAATTGCGATTCTTGCCATCACGCTTCCTCTTATTTCTGGCCTGGATAGGTCAGATAGCTCATGCCGGTGATCCACTCCGGTACCGATTCATAGGCAACATAGTCCGGACGGGCCCCTTTCATTGCTCCCATTAGCGCCACCCAGTTCAGGGCCTCATGGCCACCGTGGCCGCCGCGATCTTCCACTTCGTCGTAGGTCAGCGCGCGCATGTAGCTGACGTCACCGGCTTCGAAATGTTCCAGCATTTCGCGGTCCCACTCTTCGTTGACCAACGGGTGGCTGTTACCCAGCGGCCACTCCATTTTGCTCATCATTTCAATTTCATACTGAGCGAAATCGGTATAGAGCGTCGGGTCGTTTATCAGAGCCTCTTTGCCGATGGTCTGGTAGACCTTCATACGCTGCAGCAGCTCATCGCCTTCCGGCGCGCCTTCCGTCCAGACCGGAGGCCAGTGCGACAGTCCCCCGGTGGCGAGAAAGTGCACGCGGAACTCATCCGGCAGAGCGTCGATGATTTCACGCACTTTCAGACCGAGATCGTAGGCGCGTGAATAGGGCATTAGCGGTGGAGAGAAGACGTTGATATATACCGGAACGACCGGGATATTGAATTCCGGATTAATAAATACCAGCGGCATCATCAGGTTATTACCGTATTCAATCGGCCCCATCCGGGTGGCTTCAAATCCGCCGTGGATCAGTTTTTCCAGGAGCAGTTGTGCAATTTCAGCGTTGCTGGCAATACTGTGCTGTTTATCAAATTTCAGCGCTTCCATCATATATTCGGCTGGGCCGATATTCGCATCACTGACGGGTACGCCTAATGTCGGCATTAAATTACGAAAATTGTTCTCAAAGTGATCGTCTAAAAAGGCAATGATCAGATTGGGCTTAGTTTCATCGATACACTGTTTTAATCTGGCATGAATTTCCGCCAGCCGCTGGCGTTGTTCAGGGGAAGGCGCATCGGCCCAGCCTAATGCACCGGGAACGTGGGACATGCTGATTGCACTGACAATCTTAGCCATAAGGACTTCCTTCTTTTTATCAGATAATGGTATTGGTTAACTGCCCAATTTCATTCATGGAAACCGTCACGCTATCGCCGCGGACAAGATAACGGGGCGGCGAAAATCCTAGACCCACGCCTGCGGGAGTCCCGGTGGCGATGACGTCCCCGGGCAGCAGGGTAATATTCTGACCGATGGTTTTAATTAATCGCGGGATATCAAAAATCAGATCGGAAACGGACGCTTGCTGGCGCAGTTCACCATTCACATGGCAGGAGATCGTCTGGCTACCGGGGAGGCCAAACTCATCGGCGGTGACCAGAACCGGCCCCATCGGGCAAAACCCATCAATTCCTTTTCCCAGCAGCCACTGGCTGTGCAGTTTCTGCAAGTGGCGAGAAGTGACGTCATTCACCAGGGTATAGCCGAAGACGAAGGACATGGGGTCCTCGTCCTGCGCAATCCGTCCCTTTTTACCCAGCACCACCGCCAGCTCTGCTTCATAATCGATGGTGTTGTACGGATCCAGCGTGCTGTCGATGGCGTCATCAGGGCCACAGATGGAAGTGGTAGGTTTGCTGAATATGATAGGATTCGCCGGTACGTTGCCCGCCGCCGCGCTGGAGTCATAGCCGCTGTTACCGAACTCCTCAGCGTGCGCATAGTAGTTTTTGCCCACACAGAAAATATTTCGCCGCGTGGCCGGGATTGGCGCCAGCAGACGCACGGCGTCAATGGGCACCGCGTTTTTGCCTGCACCTTCACAGCATAATTTTAAGCTGTTCTCTATTTCCGAAAAATGCTCGATAAGCACATTCATATCATTGGAGTTTACAATGTCGCTGACGTCGATAATATTTCCAGCGTGATTAATAACGCCAATTCTCTTACTGTCTGAATAGACATAAGTTACTAGCTTCATAATTAACCTTTCCTGCAGTCCTGTAATTAATCGCGTGCGCGGGCGACGGCTTCCACTTCAATCAGAAACTCTTCTTTCACCAGACGGTCGACCACCAGCAGGGTATTGGGCGCATAGTCGGAGGTTGCGAACAGGCTGGGAAAAAGCGCTTCACGATTTTTCATGAAGTTTTCGATGTGCTGCGACGCCACCAGATAGGTATTGAACTTTACCACATCATTAAAATCGCAATTGACGGCGCTGAGCACATCTCCGAGATTTTTAAATACCTGTGAAAACTGCGCATCGAAATCGCCTTTCCCGACCACGTTGCCGTCATAACCGACCGCAAGCTGTCCTGAGATATAATAGAGATCGCCTGCGCGGACTTTGGTCAGGTTAGAGTAGAGCCCCTGCGCCGGGCTGGCATTTTCAGGATTGATATATATAACGTTTTTAGACATAGCAACACTCCTTATAGCAGGATAAATAACGGTAAGAATGCTCAACCTATTTCTAATAAATACTGGCGATGAATATCAGTACGATTCGCGACGGCGAAATCGGTCAAGGACTACCGCCAGAATAATGACCACGCCGACAGCAAGCGTCTGGTAATATGCCGATACGCCGACCATGTTCATGACGTTGGAAAGCAGCGTCAGGACCACCACGCCGGTAATCACCTGGCGCAAATTTCCGGCTCCGCCGGTGAGCGCTACGCCGCCAAGTACTACGGCTGCCAGCGATTGCAGCGTCAGATTCGCTGCCGCAATCGGCTGGGCGGAACTGGTCCAGGCGGTGAGAATAATGGCGCCGATACCCGCGCAGAAGCCGCTGACCATATAAACCAGCACCGTATTAAGGCGGACATTAATGCCGGATTTGGACGCGGCGGAGACGTTAGAACCCATGGCGTAAACGTAGCGGCCAAACAGGGTGTATTTCAGGAGTACGCCAATAGCTGCTGTCAGCGCAACGGCAATCCATACCATCACCGGTATCCCCAGCAGCGTGCCGTAACCTACCGCGTCAATATAAGCGGCGGGAACGTCATATATTGGCACCCCGCCGGAAAGGATCAGCGCAAACGCCTGAGCGACTGAGAGCATACCCAGCGTGATCACCAGAGGCGAAGTATTAAAAAAGGAGATCAGCATGCCTGACGCCGCGCCGGTTAGGGAACCCACCAGCACCATCACCAGCAGTCCGGCGGGAATGCCGGCGTGATTCATCACCATGACTCCGGCCACTCCTGCCAGCGACATGGCGGAAGAGAGCGAAAGATCGAGTCCTCCTCGTATCACCGCCACAGCCTGTCCCAGAGAGAGTATTAACAACGGCGCGAGCTGGCAGGCCAGGTTAATGCCGTTACTCACCGATAAAAACCGCGGTTGAATAATCCCCGTAACAATCGCAACAACGACCACCAGCAGCGGCAGCATCCAGTCGGACATCGAGAATTTACGTTTTATCGCCGGTTTCTGTGGGCCTGTCAGGCTGACATCTCTGCTTGTATTCATCACATCCACTCCTGCTTCAGGCTAACGCTTGATTCATTGGGGCCATCATCGGATGCTTCTTGCCCCACCACATCGGCAATAATTGATGCCTTATCGTGCTCATCCGGCGTGCGATAAGTGTTCACCACGCAGCCGTGAAACAGAGTCCAGACCGTATCGCACAGGGACATTGTTTCGGCTAAATCACTGGAAAGCAGGATCACCGAGACACCGCTGTTCGCCAGCGCCCGAATGCGTTGATGGATTTCGTATTTGGCATCGATATCCACCCCAGCAGTGGGTTCCTCCAGCACCAGCACTTTCTTTGCGCTTGCCATCGCCCTCGCCAGCAATACCTTCTGCTGATTGCCGCCGCTCAGGCTGGTCAGTAAATCGTGCTTGTCGGCGAACTTAACCCCGCAGGCTTTGAGAATCTTATCGGCGCTGGCATCAGCCTGACGGGAGCGGATGAATCCCGCTATGCTGAAGGCCTTCAACTGCGTCATCATCAGATTTTCAGCAATCGACAGCGTGGGATAAACGCCATTACTGGCCCGACCCGCAGGTAGCCACGCCACGCCGTTTTTCAGCGCATCCACCACGTTTTTGGGACGCCATTCATAGCCATCCAGCCGGAAACGAGACGAGGCGTCATGCGGTGTGGGGATAAAGCCCACCAGGTTTTGCACCAGCACGTCGCCACCGCAACCGACGACGCCGTAGATCCCCAGTATTTCGCCTTTCCCTAAGCTGAAGACCCTGTTACCGCCGCCGCTGACCGGCAGATTTTCAAAGTCGAGCAGGGGAGGGAAATTCTGCTCCCTCTTGTTCTCCACGCGGTGGCTACCCGGCGCTTTGCCCGTCAGCCGCGAGACGATGAAATCTGCCGTTACCTCCGGGCTTACCTGAAAGGCATCCACCACCTGGCCGTTGCGCATAATGGTGACGCGGTCGCTGACGGCGAGTACATCATCGATATGATGCGTGACCAGTATCGACGCGATGCCGGTTTCACGCAGTCGTCGCAGGACGCTGAAGAACATCTCTTTTTCAACGGCGCCGAGCATGGCGGTCGGCTCATCAAAAATAATGACCCGAGGTTGCGACATCAGCGATTTGCCGATTTCAATCAGTTGCTGAATCGCGACCGGAAAATGGCCAACCGCGCTTTCCATATCGATGTCGTCCAGACCAAGCTGGGTCAGGACTTCCATTACCCTGGTCTTCTCCTGAGCGCGACGAGTGAGCGAGAGGAGCGTTTTTCCTTGCTCCGCTCCCAGCCACAGGTTGGCGCGTACGGATAGACTCGGTGCCAGAGACAGCTCCTGATAAACCATGACGATACCTGCGTGCCGTGCTTCCCGTGAGCTGTTGAAGGCTACCCGCTGTTCGTCATACCAGATACTTCCCTCATCAGCGGGATAGAGCCCGCTGATGATTTTTCCGATGGTTGATTTTCCGGCGCCGTTTTCACCCAATAAGCAGTGGATTTCTCCGGCGGCAAACTGAACCGAGACATTGTTCAGCGCCTGGGTTGCGCCAAATCGCCTGGACAATCCGCTGATACGCAACAGGGGATAATTCGGACTCGTGGTGGTCTCTACATTGTGCATCCGTACTTCCCTCTGGTCGCGTTACTGCATCGCCGGGACTTTCCAGTCCGCCGGTGCAATTTCATAGGTTTCAAAGGGATGTGTCGCTACGTTGCTCTTGTCCAACACTTTATTCGGCACGTTATAGTGGGCGTAGCTCAGACCGTCGGCGCCAGCAGGGGCCAGATTTGGCAGGGGTTTATTTTCCATTTCGCGAATGGCGTACTGCACGATCAGGCGACCCATGATGATTCCCGGTTCGGAAACCACCGCCAGCATTTTGCCATCCTCAATCATTGGCACCGCCCGTTTCACCATTGCGGAGCTGACCACGGCAGCATCGCGATGCTGCTGGCGTATCGCCTGAACGGCCCCCATGCCAAGGGTAATCTGCGGGGTATAAATGAAGTTAATATCCGGGTTACGCAGCATCAGGTCGGACGCTTTGGCCAGCCCTTCCTGCAAATCAATGCCGCCGCCGAATGCTGAATCAATCACTGAAACCGGGCTGGTGCATTTCTGCGCTTCAGCTTTAAAGCCCTCGTAGCGTAGACGCACCCACTCGGCACCGGCCGGGCCCGGGATCATCGCCACTTTTTTCGGTTTTGCAGCGGCTTTACACACCGCATCGGCCATCAGTTTTCCAATATAGGTGTCATCCTGAAGCACACCAAAATCGATGTTCTTGCTGTCAACCGGGATACCGACCGAAGCGACCTTAATGCCCGCGTCTTTAAGGGATTTGATTATGGGATCGAAACCGTTATAGGCGGCTGGGGCCAATACGGCGACGTCGGCGCCAATGCTTTTAAAGGCTTCAAGCTGAGCAAACTGTTCACGGACGTTGCCGTAAGCACCGGCTACGGAAACCTGCACGACATTCACCCCAGTCCGTTTGGCTTCATCGGTAATGCCGTAAATGATACCTTTATAAAAGTCATCATTAAGGTGTACTACCGTCACCGCCAGTTTAAATGGCTTTGCTGCTGTTATTGCGGGGATAAGCCCCACCAGGCGATCCTCTTCCGCTCTGGCTGGCGAGGTCATTAATACTGATAATATTATCGATGTAATAAAACAGGTTAAACGTAAAGATGCAGGTGTGTTTTTATATTGAGACAGCCAGTTCATTATTGTTTCCTCGTTTCACAAAACACAGGGACAGATGTATCCCCCCAGATTTAATGGCGTTTTCGAAATAAAAGGCGGCATGTTTCCAGATGTAGTATTAACCCGTAATAATATAATCCGTGATAGCGACCTCGGGTAAAAGAAAAAGGATTAACTAAAAAGCTGATTTACCGCTGACAAAAAGGAGCGGCTTCGTTCAAACGCTACCGAATGCGAGCATCCATGAAGAATATAAAGATCGGCCTGTTTTATCTTTTTTGCCAGCACCTCAGAAGTGTCCGGCGGGAATGGAACATCTTCGCGGCCATGCAGCATGATTACCGGACAATTAATTGCCGACAATGTTTGTTCACTCAGCGTCGTTTGTTCTACATATTGCCGTGGGTCGCCGGAAAACATGCTGTTAAAGTAATCGGCATAGCCTTGGGCAAAAACAACCGGCTCACGTGCAGCAATATAGTCATCGTCAATAATGGATGTATCATGAATTAATGTGCTAAGTGCCGCCACTAATTCGACTCGATTTTCCGGGCAGCGCCATATACGTCTGGTTGCGTCGGATACGGAAAAAGGGGCACCAATGGCGCCGGTGGTTAACACTGCGGAAATTCGCCGATCGGCTGATGCCAGCTGCAGGGCGATTGCCGCCGACAGAGAATGACCAATAACGCCGATTTGCGGTGCGTCGATTAAATCGAGCATCGCTTTAGCCTGGCGAACCCACATTCCGAAATCGAAATAGGGCGGCGCAGGTTTGCGGCTGCTGATGCCAAAGCCAATCAGATCCATCGCATAGATGCGGTAACGCTGGCTCAGGTCATCCAGTACCCGGCTCCAGTTTCCCTGACTGGATGCGCCCGGGCCGGAGCCGTGAATCATCATGAGCGGTTCTCCCTCTCCGCCGCTGTAATAACCTACCTCCATACCTTCAAACTCAAAAAATGACCTCTTCAGTGTATGAGACATATCAACTCCTGCGTCGGATGGGGTGTAAGGCTGATAATACCCGGCGAAAAACTTTTTTAAAGTAAAAAATGGATTTTTTTGTTAATTATAAGTTTTTGGTATTAATGTCTTCTTAACATCTTTTGTGCTACTATTAACACAATGATGGACTTTTAAAATTAACTTATTGAAAATTAAACAGAGGTTGCAATGAAAACGCTCAAGGAAGGAAGGTCGCTGAATCAGACGATCTATGCTCGTATCAGGGAACTGATTCTGACCGGACAACTGATACCGGGGAACAAGCTGAAGATTTCTGAGCTGGCCCATCGCTTTGATGTCAGCCTCAACGTTATCAGGGAAGCACTGAATCGTCTGGCGGGTGAATTGCTTGTAGAAGTGGCCCCTCAGCAGGGTTTTAGCGTTCGTGGGCTGGATGCTGATGACCTTCGGGATCTCACCGAGCAGCGAATTCTTTTTGAAAGTATCGCCCTGCGAAAATCAATTGCAACGCGAGATGTGGAGTGGCAGGCACGGCTGGTGGCAGCGAACCATCGGCTGGTGCATACGCCGCAAACGCTGGCAGAAGAGCCAGGAAAGCTCAATCCAGGATGGCACTCTCGCCATGAGGATTTCAACTTTATCATGATGGAAAATTGTGGGAGTGACTGGCTGTTTCTGATGATAAAACAGCTGGCTGAGGCTTTTTCTATCTATCAGCGCGTTTTATTACCCGTCACAGCCGAAGAAGGGGAGCGCAACGCCGACCACAATGAGCTTTTGGAGGCGATCCTTGCCAATGATGCCGATCGGGCGACTGCCATACTGACGGAACATCTTAATCAAACCCGGGACGTCATGCTGAGTGCGCTCAATGCGGTTTCTCCCGGGAAGAAGGCATCTTTTATCCCTTGAGTCAGAGGAGCGGTACGTGTGGATAAGCATGAAAGTCGCCTGTTACGCCCGGCCTGCATTCGCCAGATCGCCGACATCAACCCACGAATGACGCGTGTGGTGCTGTCTGGTGAGGCGGTGGCCCATTTTGCTGATGCTCTGCCCGGCGCCTGGGTGAAGCTATTTTTTACCCCGCCCGGCGAGGCTGAGGGCCCTGGCCGGGCCTACACGATCAGCAGCCTGAATCAGGAGGCGCAGACGCTTAGCCTTGATATTGTTCGGCATGGCAGCGGCCCCGCCATGAGCTGGATAAAAAGCGCACGCCCCGGAGAGATTGTTCGCCTTGCCGGCCCCAGAGAAGGGCTGGCCGTCGAGGGGGTCGGCTCCCTGCTGCTGTTCGGCGACGAAACGGCTATTCCTGCCATATTTGCTATTATTCCGATGCTGGCAGCGCATGCCACCGCGCACGTTATTTTGGCTCTTGATGACAAACAAGATTATCCGCCGCCGCCGGTCTGCTGCACGCTTAGCGTAACCCGATTGTCCCCCCGGTCTGATGATTTTTGCACGCACGTGATTAATACAATCCAGCGCCTTGCCCCTGAAAAGGTATGGGGGGCCGGAGAGCATGGCGATGTCATTCAAATTCGTCAGGCGCTATTCAAATCAGGACGTAGCCGGAAAAACGCGGATATCACCGCCTACTGGAAGCTGGGGGAAGCCGATCACCGGGATTGCTGATCTCCTCCCCGTCGATGCGGTTCTTCGTCGGAGAGCTTGTTTCACATTGATGCATCAGCGCTATTTCGTACCGGGCGCTGGCCCTGCAACTTTCTTGATTGCCACACCAGGGACGATAGTCGCCCCTCGGTAAGCGGCCCGCTGTCCCTATGATAAACGCCCACCAGATATGGTCTTTTTTACGCCAGTAATAACATCGCGTAACAAAAAAGCCACTCTTCCGAGTGGCTTAATTATATGATTTTAAAACTAAAATTTGGTGGCCCCTGCTGGACTTGAACCAGCGACCAAGCGATTATGAGTCGCCTGCTCTAACCACTGAGCTAAGGGGCCGTGGCGAGGGATTATAAAGTAACTGGCAGACGCAATCCAGCCTAAAACGCGCGGCTGCTGTTTTTATAAACAACGCATTTTCAATCCTTTATAATCAGCTTTTAGCTATTGAGCAGGGGGCACGATGATTAACGATATTCTGGCACCGAACCTGCGGGTGGTCTTCTGCGGGATCAATCCGGGAAAATCCTCCGCCCATACCGGCTTTCATTTCGCGCATGCGGGAAACCGCTTCTGGAAGGTGATTCATCAGGCGGGCTTCACCGACCGGCAGCTGAAGCCGGAAGAGGAGCTCCAGCTGCTCGACACCCGCTGCGGGATCACCATGCTGGTGGAGCGTCCGACGGTGCAGGCCAGCGAAGTAGCGCTGCAGGAGCTGCGCAGCGGGGGGCGAGAGCTGGTGCAGAAAATAGAGCAGTATCAGCCGCGGGCGCTGGCGGTTCTTGGCAAGCAGGCCTTTGAGAAGGCGTTTCAGGCCCGCAGCGTGCAGTGGGGCAGGCAGCAGGAGACTATCGGGGCGACCGAGCTATGGGTGCTGCCGAATCCCAGCGGACTGAACCGGGCGACGCTGGATAAGCTGGTGGAAGCCTATCGCGAGCTTGACGACGCGCTGGCGTCGCGCGGTCTATAGCTTCCGTCCCGGAGGCAAACGCCGGGCAAAAAAAAGCTCCCCGTAGGGAGCTTTTTGCATTTACTGTCTGACGATTAATCGTCGAGGAAGCTACGCAGAACCTCAGAGCGGCTCGGATGGCGCAGCTTGCGCAGCGCTTTCGCTTCGATCTGACGAATACGTTCGCGGGTAACGTCGAACTGTTTACCCACTTCTTCCAGCGTGTGGTCGGTATTCATGTCGATACCGAAACGCATACGCAGGACCTTCGCTTCACGAGCGGTCAGGCCAGCCAGAACGTCGTGGGTGGCAGCGCGCAGGCTTTCCGTGGTAGCGGAGTCCAGCGGCAGCTCGAGGGTGGTATCCTCGATGAAATCACCCAGATGCGAATCTTCATCGTCGCCGATCGGCGTTTCCATGGAGATAGGCTCTTTGGCGATTTTCAGCACCTTACGAATTTTATCTTCCGGCATCAGCATGCGCTCGGCCAGCTCTTCCGGCGTCGGCTCGCGGCCCATTTCCTGCAGCATCTGGCGGGAGATACGGTTGAGCTTGTTGATGGTCTCAATCATATGCACCGGAATACGGATGGTGCGCGCCTGATCCGCGATGGAGCGGGTGATCGCCTGACGGATCCACCAGGTTGCGTAGGTGGAGAACTTGTAGCCGCGACGGTATTCGAACTTATCTACCGCCTTCATCAGACCGATGTTACCTTCCTGAATCAGATCGAGGAACTGCAGGCCGCGGTTGGTGTATTTCTTGGCGATAGAAATAACCAGACGCAAGTTTGCTTCAACCATCTCTTTCTTCGCACGGCGGGCTTTCGCTTCACCGATGGACATACGACGGTTGATATCCTTAACCTGCTCGATGGTCAGGCCGGTTTCTTCTTCAATCTGCTGCAGCTTCATCAGGCCGCGCTGAACGTCTTCTTTGACGTCGTGCAGCTTTTCAGACCACGGTTTGTTCATGGCGACAGCCGCGTTGAACCAGGTTTCGCTGGTTTCATTGCCGGTGAACAGCGTAATGAAGTTTTTCTTCGGCATTTTGCACTGTTCGACGCACAGCTTCATGATGATGCGTTCCTGAGTACGCACTCTGTCCATCATGCTACGCATGCTGCCGACCAGGTAATCGAACTGTTTCGGTACCAGGCGGAACTGTTTAAAGACTTCAGACAGCTTGAGAATTTCTTCCTGTGCTGCGGCGTGGCTACGGCCTTTTGCTTTGATGGTATCGCGGGTCAGTTCGTATTGCGTACGCAGCTCACCGAATTTCTCGCGCGCCAGCTCAGGGTCGATGCTGTTGTCGTCATCGCTGCTGTCGTCGTCTTCTTCTTCTTCATCTTCTTCGTCGTCATCCATCTCTTCCTGAGACAGTTCGGAGCCGACGTGCGTGGCGGTTGGCGCCATGTCTTCTTCGGCGTTCGGATCGACGAATCCGGTGATCAGGTCTGACAGACGCGCTTCTTCAGCTTCAACGCGATCGTACTGTTCCAGCAGGTAGGTAATGGCTTCCGGATATTCGGCAACGGAGCACTGGACCTGATTGATCCCGTCCTCGATGCGCTTAGCGATGTCAATTTCGCCTTCGCGGGTCAGCAGTTCCACGGTACCCATTTCGCGCATATACATGCGCACCGGGTCGGTCGTGCGTCCGATCTCTGATTCAACACTGGACAGAACCTGTGCAGCTGCTTCTTCTGCATCTTCGTCGGTGTTGTTGCTGTTTTCAGCCAGCAGCAGATCGTCGGCATCCGGTGCTTCTTCCATCACCTGAATGCCCATATCATTGATCATTTGGATGATGTCTTCGATCTGATCGGAGTCGACGATATCTTCCGGCAGATGGTCATTGACCTCGGCATAGGTCAGATAGCCTTGCTCTTTACCTCGTTGGACAAGAAGCTTAAGCTGTGACTGCGGGTTTTGCTCCATAAGACGGTATCCACACTTAATTCGTTTGATTGGTGTTGACAGACAAACTGCCAGCATTTAAAGCGAGGGCGTACTTATATTATTGCCGCTGCGCCTCAGCGCGGCTGTCGGGGGCTTCCCGAACGATATTCGGCACTTAAGCCGTGCAATTCATTTTTTTGCCAGCTCCTGGCTGATAGTCCAGAGCTCCCGGCGTTCCTCACTGCTTAAGCCGTGCGTGCGATCGCGAGCTATCAACTCTTCCTGTCGCAGTTCAAGCAGTGAATCAAACATATGGTTGAGCGAGTCGGTGAAGGTTTTTTCTGCGATATCTTTATCTGCTATATCGTCCCACATCGACAGTTTTTCAAGGGTCGTGGCCTCATTTGTGCCGCGATACTGCTCTAAAAGTTGCCCGGTGGTCAGACCCGGCTGAGACAGACAGGTGTTAACCAGTTCGCTGAACAAGCCCAGTCCCGGCATTTTGCGCTGATCCAGGCCTGCCAGAGGCGGTACCAGCGGCGCCAGATCCGGATTTTGCACCAGCAGTCCTATCAGTATACGCATGGTCGTGCGTTTTAGCTGCGGCGCAGGGCGCGGTGCGCCACTTTCTGTCAGTTTCGGCATTAAACGTTCAAGCTGGGCGTCATCTAAAATCCCCAGCTTATTGCCCAGCTCCTGGCGCAAATAAATGCGCAGCGTCTCGCCCGGAACCTGAGTGATCAGCGGCAGCGCCAGCGTGCTTAGCTGCGCGCGCCCGTCCGGGGTGCTCAAATCAACCTGCGGCAGCAGGCTGTTAAACAAAAACGTGGAGAGCGGCTGAGCCTGCTCCATCCGCGCTTCAAACGCGGCCTTACCCTCTTTACGCACCAGCGTATCCGGGTCTTCGCCGTCGGGCAGAAACATAAAGCGTAGCTGACGGCCGTCGGACATATACGGTAGCGCCGTCTCCAGCGCTCGCCATGCGGCCTCGCGGCCCGCCCGGTCGCCGTCGTAACAGCAGATGACCTGATTGGTCGCCCGGAACAGCAGCTGAATATGGTCGGCGGTGGTCGACGTGCCAAGCGACGCGACGGCATAGTTAATGTCGTACTGCGCCAGTGCGACGACGTCCATATAGCCTTCGACAACTAACAAACGCGGCGGTTCGGCGTTGTTCTGCTGCGCTTCATACAGGCCGTACAGCTGTCGACCTTTATGGAAAATATCGGTTTCCGGGGAGTTAAGGTACTTCGGCAGGGCATCACCCAGCACGCGACCACCAAAACCAATTACCCGGCCTCGCTTATCGCGGATCGGGAACATCACCCGTTCGCGGAAGCGGTCGTAACTGCGTCCCTTATCGTTAGTCACCAGCATGCCGGCATCGATAAGCGACTGGCGGTTTTCCTGATTGCCGCCAAAACGTTTTAAACCGTTGTCCCAACCGGGGGGCGCGTAGCCAATCGCAAAGCGCGCAATGACCTCGCTGCTTAAACCACGCTTCTCCAGATACTGGCGCGCGGGGTCGGCGGCGGGCTGCTTCAAAGACTGCTGATAAAACGCATTCAGACCATCCATCAGCTGATAGAGACTTTGCCGTTGATGGCGTTCTATCTGACTGGGTCCGTTGCCCGCTTCGTACGGCACTTCAAGGTTGTGCATGGCGGCCAGCTCTTCGACCGTCTCCACGAACTCGAGCTTGTCGTAGTTCATCAGGAAGTCGACGGCGTTGCCGTGCGCACCGCAGCCAAAGCAGTGGTAAAACTGTTTTTCACCGTTGACGGTAAAAGAGGGGGTTTTTTCGTTATGAAATGGACAGCACGCGTGGTAGTTCTTGCCCTGCTTTTTGAGCTTTACCCGCGCGTCGATAAGATCGACGATGTCGGTTCGCGCCAGCAGGTCATTGATAAATACGCGTGGGATTCGTCCAGCCATAGGCCCCGTAAATTATACACCTTATCCATCAAGCTGCTTCAGCGCCGATGCGCCCCCTGCCACTGACGTCAGCCAGCTCCTGGGATTCGCTCTTTTGCTGCTTTGGTGCATCCTGAAGGGTGGGGCGTATATGCTAATGCATAAACGAAAATAAGCCGCGCATTCCTTCCGGAAGCACGGCCTTACAACTTACAACTCAGCCTGAATTGAGGGCTTTAGCCCTCAACAGATTAGTACAGACGAGTGCGGCGTGCGTTTTCGCGAGCCAGTTTCTTCGCGTGACGTTTCACTGCAGAAGCTTTAGCGCGCTTACGTTCGGTAGTCGGTTTTTCATAGAACTCACGACGACGAACTTCCGCCAGAACACCTGCTTTTTCACAGGAACGCTTGAAGCGACGCAGAGCTACGTCGAACGGCTCGTTTTCACGTACTTTAATTACCGGCATGTGCCTCTCACCTTTGATTAATTCGGTTTGCTGCTGGCATCAGCGCCAGCTTATTTCAAAATGGTGCGGAATTTTACTGCAACTACTGCTGCTTTGTAAAGCACCTGCGCCCTTTTTGAAAGGACTTTTATAAGGGTGAGGAGTATACACGAGGGTTCTTCCTGGGGCGAACAAAGTTTTATGTCCGCTGCCCCGGAGTCCGTCCCGGGGCCGGCTTTTCTCGCCCGCCCCGCCCGCGTACCCCTTGTGGGCTCCGGGCCGTGTCGCGCTGCTGCCTGGAATTCTTAGGGTATACATCAACCCGCATTGGTCCTAAACTGCGCGGTATTAGAGCGAGGTAAAACAAGACATGCGTGTACTGGGTATTGAAACATCCTGCGATGAAACCGGCATCGCCATTTACGACGATAAGCAAGGCCTGCTGGCCAACCAATTGTATAGTCAGGTGAAACTACACGCTGACTACGGCGGCGTGGTTCCTGAGCTGGCTTCGCGCGATCACGTGCGTAAAACGGTGCCGCTGATCCAGGCGGCGCTGAAAGAGGCCGGGCTGACGGCAAAAGATATTGATGCGGTTGCCTACACCGCCGGGCCGGGGCTGGTCGGCGCGCTGCTGGTTGGCGCAACGGTAGGCCGTTCGCTGGCGTTCGCCTGGAACGTACCGGCGATCCCGGTACACCATATGGAAGGGCATCTGCTGGCGCCGATGCTGGAAGATAATCCGCCGGACTATCCTTTTGTGGCGCTGCTGGTTTCCGGCGGCCATACCCAGCTGATTAGCGTGACCGGTATTGGTCAGTATGAACTGCTGGGTGAATCGATAGATGATGCGGCAGGGGAAGCGTTCGATAAGACCGCGAAGCTGCTGGGCCTCGATTATCCCGGCGGCCCGATGCTCTCTAAAATGGCCTCCCAGGGGAGCGAAGGCCGTTTCGTCTTCCCGCGCCCGATGACCGATCGTCCGGGGCTGGATTTTAGCTTCTCTGGCCTGAAGACGTTTGCCGCCAACACCATCCGCAATAATGAAAATGACGAGCAGACCCGGGCGGATATTGCGCGGGCGTTTGAAGATGCGGTGGTGGATACGCTGATGATTAAGTGCCGTCGGGCGCTGGAGCAGACCGGCTTTAAGCGCCTGGTGATGGCGGGCGGCGTGAGCGCCAACCGCACGCTGCGCGCGAAGCTGGCCGAGATGATGCAAAAGCGCGGCGGCGAAGTGTTCTACGCTCGCCCCGAGTTCTGTACCGATAACGGCGCGATGATCGCCTATGCCGGAATGGTGCGCCTGCGGAGCGGAGCGAAGCCCGACCTCGGCGTCACCGTGCGCCCGCGCTGGCCGCTCGCCGAGCTGCCGGCGGCCTGATCCTGCTAACAGGCCGACCTCGCGTCGGCCTGCCTTTCTGAGCTATTCCATACTCTTACACAGCGAGCAAATCGCCCCCTGATGTTTTGCCGAGTGCATCACGTCCGGACGTTCATACTCTTCCCGGCAGGTAATGCAGCGATACACGGTGGTGGAGGCGTTCCCCTGAGCGTCGTAGCGCGGTTCGGCAATGCCGTCATCGTGCTGTTTGATGTAGTAGCGGCCGCGGGTCAGAATGCCCATCAGCGGCGTCATCACCAGGGCGACAGCCAGCGCAATCAGCGGTGAGAACGGGGCCAGGGTGGTGCCGAGCAGGCCGAAGAATGCGCAGATAGAGAGCCCGGCGGCGAGAGCAAAGGAAACCACGCCCACCGGGTTAACGTTATGGATCATCCCCCGGCGATATTCCGGCTGGGCCGGCGCCAGCTTCAGCAGGCCTTTATTAACGGTAATATCGGTGGCGACCACCACAACCCAGGCAATGGCGAAGTTGGAGTAAAAGCCGAGGATCCACGACAGGGCGCTGAACATATCGCCTTCCATCAGCGCCAGCGCAATGGCGAGGTTGACGACAACAAAGACGATCCGCCCCGGATAGCTGCGGGTGGTGCGCGTCCAGGCGCTGGTCCAGGCCAGCGAGCCGGAGTAGGCGTTGGTGACGTTAATTTTAATCTGCGAGATAACCACCAGCACTACGGCCAGGGTCAGCGCCAGCCAGCCGGGCACCAGATTGTCAAAGACGCTGACGAACTGCTGAACCGGCTCGGTGTTATGTACCGCCGGGAAGCGGGTCAGCAGGTAGAAGCCGAGGAAGGCGCCAATAATCTGTTTAATCGCGCCCAGCACCACCCAACCCGGGCCGGCAGAAAAGACCGCCAGCCACCAGCTTTTGCTGTTCTCCGCCGTTTTCGGCGGCATAAAGCGCAGATAGTCAATCTGCTCGCCGATCTGCATGATCAGCGACAGGCATACCCCGGCGCCCAGCATAATGGCGGTTAAATCCACGCGCGAGGCGTCGTTCTTACCGGCGAAGTTCATAAAGCCATCCACCAGCTGAGGATCTTTAGCGATAAGCCAGGCCACCGGCACGACCATCAGCACCAGCCACAGCGGCGTGGTCCAGACCTGCAGACGGGTCAGGGCCTTCATGCCGTAAACGACCAGCGGCAGTACCATCAGGGTCGCGATGAGGTAGCCCATCCACAGCGGGATCCCGAGGCCGACCAGCAGCCCCTGCGCCATAATCGAACCTTCAAGGGCGAAGAAGATAAAGGTAAATCCGGCAAAAATGATGCTGGTAATGACCGAACCAAAATAGCCGAACCCGGCGCTGCGGGTGATTAAATCGAGGTCGATGTTATAGCGGGCGGCGGTGATCGCCAGCGGAATGCCGGTCAGGAAAATCACCAGCGCGGCCAGCAGAATCGAGTAAATGGCGTTGGTGGTGCCCCACGCCATGCCAATGCTGGCGCCGATAGAAAAGTCGGCCAGATAGGCAATGCCGCCCAGCGCGGTGACGGCGACGACGCCTGGCCCCCAGCGACGAAAGCTCAGCGGAGCGTAGCGCAGGGTGTAATCTTCCAATGTTTCACGGGAGCCGGATGTGCCGGTTTGTGCAGGTAGCTCAGTTTTAATATCCAGTGATGACATAGTCATTCCTTAATGGTCAGGTATGACTGTAATTAGCAAACCTTATGCCACTTCGTAGAGCAGGCGCCGCAGGGGGCTGTGGGGGAGGGGAGGATAAAAAGAGGGCGTCGAATGCACCATCCGGGCGCGGGCGCGTCCGGATGGTGCACGGGCCTAGCGGCGCAGCATGCCTTTGTCTTCGAGGAAGGCAATGATGCTCTGCAGGCCGTCGCCGCTCTTGAGGTTAGTAAAGGCCCACGGACGCTCGCCGCGCATCCGCATGGTGTCGCGCTCCATCACTTCCAGCGAGGCGCCCACATACGGTGCAAGGTCGGTTTTGTTGATCACCAGGAAGTCCGATTTGGTGATCCCCGGGCCGCCTTTGCGCGGGATTTTCTCCCCTTCCGCCACGTCGATGACGTAGATGGTCAGATCGGCCAGCTCTGGGCTAAAGGTCGCGCTGAGGTTATCGCCGCCGCTTTCGACGAAGATAAGTTCGAGGTTACCGAATTTTTCGCTCAGCGCTTCCACCGCCGCCAGGTTCATCGACGCGTCTTCGCGGATGGCGGTATGCGGGCAGCCGCCGGTTTCGACGCCGACGATACGTTCCGGCTCAAGCGCGCCGGCTTCGGTGAGAATGCGCTGATCTTCTTTGGTGTAGATATCGTTGGTGACGACGGCCAGCTGATACGTGTTGCGCATGGCTTTACACAGCGCTTCCAGCAGCGCGGTTTTCCCGGAACCGACCGGGCCGCCGACGCCCACGCGCAGCGGATGTTTGTAGTTGTTCATGCTTTCTCCTAAGAACGGAATAATCGGGAATACTGCGTTTCATGCCGGGCGGAGGCGATGGCGGCCAGCGGCGTGGAGGAGCCGATCGCGCCGTCCGGGGCGGCAAGCGCGCTGGCCATATCCGCCGCATAGCGATCGCACAGGCGGATGATCAGCTGCTGCGCGGCCTGTTGCCCAAAAGGCACCAGCTTAACGCCGGCCATCACCGCGCCCTCAATCCAGCTGTAGCCGAGGCTCAGCGCCAGATCGGCAAGGGGGATTTGCCAGCGCACGCCAAGCCAGGCCATCCCGGCAAGCTGGCTTTGCTGGCACAGCATCCGCCACTCTTTGGGGCACTCCGGCTGCCAGTCGGCAATCAGTCGGGTGAATGCCGCCCCGCGATTACGCTCCTCTTCGCGCAGCTCGCGGGTTTCTCTGCAGGCGAGCAGATACGCCGCCCAGCGCTGCGCCTCGGGCAGGTTGTTATCTTCGCAGGCGCGATAGAGGCGGGCGAACAGCGGCAGATCGACGGTAAAAAAGCTCTGCTCCATCTGCTGCAGCTGCCAGCGTTCGAAGGCCTGAGTATCGGCCACCCAGCCCGCTTCCACCGCCCACTCCAGCCCCTGCGACCAGCTATAGCCTCCGACCGGCAGATTGCTGCTGGCCAGCTGCATCAGCCGCAGGCGTTTTTCCAGCGACGACATTCAGTGGCTGTGCTCATGGTGGTCATCGTGGCTATGGCCATGATGATGCCCGTGTCCATGCCCGTGGCTCTCGCTGGCGTAGGCGCCGGCTTCCGGTTCGAACGGCAGCCGGGCGAAGCTTACCTGCAGGCCGAACTGGCGCAGCATATCGTCCAGCACGTGGTCGTGGTGGTAGCGCAGCTCGCCGGGCATAATCTGCAGCGGAACGTGGCGGTTGCCGAGGTGATAGCAGGCTTTCGCCAGCGTAAACGGGTCCTCGCAGCGCACGACGGAGACGCCCTCATCGGCGGCAATGACTGCGACAAACTCGCTGCCCTCTTCATTACTCAGAACGTCACCGCCCCGCAGCAGCAGGCCGCGCGGCAGCAGCAGGCCCGCTTCGCGCCCATCGTTAAGGGTGACTTTGATTCGGCTTTTTACCCGCACATCAATCGGCAGCGTGACGCTGGCCGTTGCCTGCGCCGGCGTCTCCACGCGTTGGGTCAGATACAGCATCCGGACTCCTTAAAACAGAAAGTAACGTTGCGCCATCGGCAGCACTTCTGCCGGTTCGCTGGTTATTAGCTCCCCGTCAATGCGCACCTCGTAGGTTTGCGCATCAACGGTAATATTGGGCTGCAGGCCGTTATGGATCATGTCGGCCTTCTGCAGCGTTCGGCAGCCCTTCGCCGTGGCCGTGGCGCTGTGCAGATTGAGGCGCTGCGCCACGCCGCTGTCTATCGCCGCCTGCGGCAGGAAGGTCAGCCGACAGCGATGGCGGGCGCTGCCCAGCGCCCCGAACATCGGCCGATAGTGCACCGGCTGCGGGGTAGGAATAGAGGCGTTAATATCGCCCATCGGCGCGATGGCAATCATCCCGCCCTTCACCACGCACGCCGGCTTCACGCCGAAGAACGCCGGGGACCACAGCACCAGATCGGCCAGCTTGCCGGCCTCAATCGAGCCGACCTCATGGGCGATACCGTGGGTCAGCGCCGGGTTAATGGTGTATTTAGCGATATAGCGCTTAACGCGAAAATTGTCGTTGTCGCCGCGCTCTTCCGCCAGCGGGCCGCGCTGGACCTTCATGCGGTGGGCGACCTGCCAGGTGCGCAGCACCACCTCGCCGACGCGGCCCATGGCCTGCGAATCGGAAGAGGTCAGCGAGAAAGCGCCGATATCGTGCAGGACGTCCTCCGCGGCGATGGTTTCCCGCCGAATGCGCGATTCGGCGAACGCCACGTCCTCCGCGATGTCCGGGTCGAGGTGATGGCAAACCATCAGCATATCGAGGTGTTCATCGATGGTATTGACGGTGTAGGGCAGCGTCGGGTTGGTGGAGGAGGGCAGAATGTTGGGGTGCGCGCAGGCGGTAATAATATCCGGCGCATGGCCGCCGCCGGCGCCTTCGGTATGGAAGGTGTGGATGGTACGCCCGCCAATCGCCGCCAGGGTATCTTCGACAAACCCGGACTCGTTGAGGGTATCGCTGTGCAGCGCGACCTGAACGTCCATCTCATCGGCGACGGTCAGGGCGCAGTTGATGGCCGCGGGCGTCGCGCCCCAGTCTTCGTGGATTTTCAGGCCAATCACGCCAGCCGCCACCTGCTCGCGCAGCGCGTCCGGATTGGAGCCGTTGCCTTTACCCAGCAGGCCGATGTTGACCGGCAGGCTATCCGCCGCCTGCAGCATCCGCGAGATATACCACGGACCGGGGGTGCAGGTGGTGGCGTGGGTACCCGCCGCCGGTCCGGTGCCGCCGCCGACCATCGTGGTGATGCCGGAGACCAGCGCTTCTTCCGCCTGCTGCGGGCAGATCCAGTGGATGTGCGTATCGACGCCGCCGGCGGTGACTATCTTACCTTCGGCGGCAATGATTTCCGTCGCCGCGCCGATAGGGATGGTGACGTCAGGCTGGATATCCGGGTTGCCCGCTTTGCCGATGGCGAAGATGCGCCCCTCTTTGACGCCGATATCCGCCTTCACGATCCCCCAGTGATCGACGATCAGCGCATTGGTCAGCACCAGATCGACGCACTCCGCTGAGAGCATTTGGCCCTGGCCCATGCCGTCGCGAATCACCTTTCCGCCGCCGAACTTCACCTCTTCGCCGTAGGTGGTGAGATCGTCTTCGACCTCTATCCACAGCTCGGTGTCCGCAAGGCGGACCTTATCGCCGGTGGTGGGGCCAAACATATCGGCATAGGCCTGGCGTGAAATTTCACTCATCGTTTGCCTCCAGTTTTCCCATCACCGCGCCGCGAAAGCCGTACACCGCGCGGGAGCCGGCAAGAGCAACCAGCTCCACTTCTCGCTTTTGCCCGGGTTCAAAACGGACCGCGGTACCGGCGGCGATATTCAGGCGATAGCCCGTCGCCTGCTCGCGGTCGAACTTCAGCGCCGGATTCACTTCGGCGAAGTGATAGTGCGATCCCACCTGGATCGGCCGGTCGCCGTGATTTTCAACGATTATGCTGCGGGTCATGCGGCCAGCGTTAAGGGCTATCTGGCCGGGTTTCACTTGGTACTCACCTGGGATCATCGCGGAACCTCAGATTATCGGATTGTGGACGGTAACCAGCTTCGAGCCGTCCGGAAAGGTGGCTTCGACCTGGATGTCGGGGATCATTTCGGGCACGCCCTCCATGACCTGACTGCGGGTCAGGACGTGGCGGCCCTCTTCCATCAGCGCCGCCACGCTATTGCCGTCGCGGGCGCCCTCCATAATAAAGGCGCTAATTAACGCCACCGCTTCCGGGTAGTTCAGCTTCAGCCCACGGGCCAGGCGGCGCTCAGCCACCAGCGCGGCGGTAAACAGCAGCAGCTTATCTTTCTCTCTGGGTGTCAGTTCCATAGCGCTCTCTCAGGTCAGCCAGATTCGGGGAGGAACCGGGGGTTTCCCGGTCAGATGCGGGCGCATAAACTGCCATATATCGCGCATCGCCCGCTGGCACAGCAAATTATCATCACTTAAAAATCGGACCGTCAGCAGGCCGTCGGTCAGGCTGGCGCCGGCGTAGCTGGCGAGCCCGGCGAGCCGTTCGCGCACGCCGTCGAGCAGGGTCTCATTAGCCGGATAGAACAGCAGCGTCCCCACCCACGGCCGCTGCGCGATGCAGGCCAGCTGGCCATCGGCGAGGCACAGCCGTTCCACCAGCAGCGGCGTCTCATCAACCCACACTTCCAGGCGGTTCGCGAGAGTGCCGTGGCTAAACGTTTCGCCAATCACCGGGCGGCCGAGGCACAGCAGATCCCAGGCTAAAAGGGTGCTGGTGGCGCAAAGATGGAAGGTGGTATGCAGATTAGCCCGCGCGCCGGGGAAAAAAATAGCGTCCTGCGGCAGCCATTCAAGAATAGCGTGCGCCGCGACGGTGAAGCGCTGGTGCAGATGCGCCTGCGCGCCGCTGCTGCGGTAAAACTTGCTGGCGCCGGGCATGGTCATCAGCGCGTGGCTGCCGCCGTCGAGGGCGGCCGTAATCGTCAGCTCATCGCCGCCAACGATGCCGCCCGGCGGATGTAATAAATAGAGGTGGCAGGTTTCTTCTTCGGGATAAAAAGGGCGCTGGACGGTTAACGGGCCAACGTGACGGGAAGAGGTCAGGACCGTTTTATCGCCGGTAGATTGAAAGCGGAGATCCAGCGTAGCCTGCCAGCCTTTTTTTGTCTGTGGTAACACGGTGCTGTGCAATGTTGCGCCCCTGCAAACTCAAGATAAAACAGCAGCGATGAGTATTGATCGGCCGCAAAGCATCCCGATCATATGAAAAGCTTATGGCTGTTGCCCCGTAAACCGCCCGGCGGCTGCGGATAGAGTCCGTCCCTGGACCTTCCCCCGCAGGCGGGATAGCTACATGTTGAAAGGTGAGGGGCGGTAAAGGGCGCTCAGCGCGAGCGCCCGGTGGTAACGCTATTTATCCTGATAATCCTCGGCGTCGATATCGTAGCCCGAAGGTTCCCAGCGGATGGCAAGCAGCGACAGCAGGCCGATAAGCGGCGCCGCGGCGATAACCCAAAAGACGCGCGTATCCAGCGCCGCGACCAGCAGCGGGAAGAGGAACAGCGATAGCGTTGAGCTGCTGCGCATCAGGGTTTGGTTCAGGCCGACGCCGACGCCGCGCAGTGAAGTCGGGTAGCTCAGCGAGGCAAAGGTCATGGTGTGCGCGCCGGGGCCAAAGCCCTGGCCGAAGAGGAACAGCGCCAGCATGGCAACCGCGGCGATCCCTTCGGCGGCGCCTTCCGGGCGGCCAATCAGCGCCAGCCCCAGCAGCGCCGCCAGCTGGCAGGCGTATCCCGCCAGCGACATTTTCCATGCCCCAAGGCGCGGCACCAGCCGTACGGCCAGCAGCCCGCCGACGAAGGCGAAGAGCAGGTTCAGCGCCAGCGAGATCAGAATCGTGGTCAGCATCGACTGGACGAAGAAGCTGGAGATAATCACCGGCAGGCCGAAGGCGACGGCGTTATAGGCAAATGATGAGACTACGGAGAGCAGCGTTGCCAGGGTCGTCCGCCGCAGGTAAACCCCCTGGAACAGGCGTAAGTAGTTGCTCCATTGCGCTTTTTTCACCACCGGCGCCGGTTTATCCAGCGCATCCTGCGCCACGTGGGCGTTGATGTTGTAGGCCTGGCGCAGAATGGAGGCCGCTTCACGCAGGTTGCCCTGATTGGCGGCCCAAACCGGCGACTCGCTCATATAGCGGCTGCGGATGGCGATAATCACCAGCGCGGGGATCGCGCCGAAGCCGAGAATCAGCCGCCACAGCCAGTCGCTGTGGCTTTCCGGCAGCGCGGCGTAGAAAAATAGCACCAGCAGATATGAGACGCTGATGGCGGCGTACCAGGTCGGGCACCACATGGCGACGCTGGCGGCTTTGTTACCCGGTCCTTTGAGTTTAGAAAATTCGCTCAGGAAGGCCATCGCCACCGGCAGGTCGATACCCACGCCGAGCCCCATGACGAACCGGGCGCCGGTGAGGACGTATTCGTTGGGCGCCAGCGCGCAGGCGATAGCGGCAACCACGAAGAACAGCATATCCGCCATAAAGACGCGGTAGCGGCCGATTTTATCCGTCAGATAGCCGCCCAGCAGCGCGCCGACGATGGCGCCGAAGGTGATGGCTGAGGCCACCATGCCGGTGCCGGCGGGCGTCAGGTTGAATTCACGGGTAATGTCTTTCAGGCCAAAGGCCAGGGAGCCAAGATCGTAGGCATCAAGAAAAATGCCGCCCAGCGCGATGCCCATGACGATGCGCGCGTTGTTGCGCCCGCTGCTGCCCTCGTTAATCAGGCGCGAAACGTCCGCCGCGCCGCGTATCCATTTAACTTCCCCGTCGGGCGCCCCTGCCGCTGCAATCGGCGCCGAATTGATTACGTCTGTCATATTATTGTTCTGTTGTGTCTTATCAGGAGATTCAGAGTAAACATCGCGGGGCGGGCGAATAAATCATTTTTGGTTATAAGACATAACTAAGTGATTATAGCGAAAGGATTATCTTTTAAACGGCGGCGCGGTGGAATGATTGGCTGTAAGACCGGGGGATCAAAAGATATTGTCGGGGAAAATCGTGCCCGGCAGCGCCGGGCGCGGAGATTATTTCTGTTCCGGCTTTTTCTTGTTCTTCTTCAGCCGGGCCCAGATTTTGGTTTCCTGACGGCGCCACAGGCGCTGGATATTGTCATGATGGCGCAGGAGGATCAGGCAGGAGAGCATCGATACCGGAAAGGTGTACTGCGGTTTGAACCACCAGACGTAGAACGGCGCAATAAGCGCGCTGACGATGGCGCCGAGCGAAGAGTAGCCGCTGAGCAGGATGGTCAGTAGCCAGGTTCCGGCCATGACGCCGGTGAGATCCCAGCCGATAGGCGCGATGGCGCCGAAAGCGGTCGCAACGCCCTTGCCGCCGCGAAAATTGAAGAACACCGGCCAGATATGACCAATGCAGGCGGCAATCGCCACCAGGCCCAGCCAGAAAGGGGTCAGACCGAGTGCCCATGCGCCCCAGACCGGCAGCATGCCTTTGAGCACATCGAAAATAAGCACCGTTACGGCCGCTCCCTTGCCGCCAATTCGTAGGACGTTGGTCGCCCCAGGGTTGCCTGAGCCGCTATCGCGAGGGTCGGGCAGGCCAGCGAGGCGGCAAACCAGAATGGCGCTGGAAATTGAGCCGCAGAGGTAGGCAAGGATAACGAGTCCAGGCGCGATTGCACTCATCAGCTGTTCCATTTTGAAAGTGTCGTTTTATCCCCGTCATCCTTGGCGCAGCCGGTGCGTGGGCTCTCCTCGCGCGCCCGGATACATAGTGACGCTATGCTCCCGGAAGCTCGCTGCGCCGCCGCCTTCCTGCAACGCAAATTATTTAGGGGATGTCTTTGCATCTGTGGATAATACGCATAATTCGCCGGAAGTGGTATCCGGTTTAGCCAAAAAGCAGGCAGGTCGTGATGGATATTGTATTTATAGAGCAACTTTCGGTAATCACCACTATTGGTGTTTATGACTGGGAACAAACCATTGAGCAGAAGCTGGTGTTCGATATCGAAATGGCGTGGGATAACCGTAAAGCGGCGTCCAGCGATGATGTGAGCGATTGCCTTAGCTATGCCGATATTAGCGAGCTGGTTATCAACCACGTTGAAGGGGGGCGTTTTGCGCTGGTCGAACGCGTGGCCGAAGAAATTGCCGATCTGCTGCTGGCAAAATTCTCCTCACCGTGGGTGCGAATTAAAGTCAGTAAACCGGGCGCGGTTGCCCGCGCGGCCAACGTCGGCGTCATCATTGAGCGTGGCCTTAATCTGAAACAAAACTTTTAAGGTCATATTGATTAAACAATTTGGGCTTATACAGGTCTTAGTGCCGGCCGTCAGGTTATTTTATTTGCCATATTCTCCTCGAACGGGGCTCGAAATCCTCACGTACTCCGTGTACGCTCCGGAATTGACGCGCCGTCCGAGGCCAAACTGGCTGCACCAATGACGCCTGATGGCATGGCTCGTAGTGCCTGGTTTTTTCATTTTACTTTTAAAGGGTTTATTGGATGAGCGATATACACTCGCTGCTGGTGGCGGCAATATTGGGTGTGGTTGAGGGTTTGACAGAGTTTTTACCTGTTTCCAGTACTGGTCATATGATTATTGTTGGTCATCTGCTGGGATTTGAAGGTGATACTGCAAATACATTTGAGGTGGTCATTCAGTTAGGTTCTATTCTTGCCGTTGTCGTTATGTTCTGGCGTCGTTTGTTTGGCCTGATCGGTATCCATTTCGGTAAACCACCTGCGCATGAAGGGCAGGGCAGCGGTCGCTTATCGCTTATCCATATTCTGTTAGGGATGATTCCGGCGGTGGTGCTGGGCCTGATATTCCACGACACCATTAAGTCGCTATTTAACCCGGTCAACGTGATGTATGCGCTGGTGGTCGGCGGCGTGCTGCTGATTGCCGCTGAGGTGCTGAAGCCGAAGGAGCCGCGCGCGGTAGGCGTTGACGATATGACCTATCGTCAGGCGTTCGTGATTGGCTGCTTCCAGTGCCTGGCGCTGTGGCCGGGCTTTTCTCGCTCCGGCGCGACGATTTCCGGCGGCATGCTCATGGGCGTCAGCCGCTATGCGGCCTCGGAGTTCTCGTTCCTGCTGGCAGTACCGATGATGATGGGCGCCACCGTGCTGGACGTTTATAAAAGCATCGGCTTCCTGAATGCCAGCGATATTCCGATGTTTGCCGTCGGCTTTATTATGGCGTTTATCGTGGCGCTGATTGCGATTAAGACCTTCCTGCAGCTGATTAAACGTATTTCGTTTATTCCGTTCGCTATCTACCGCTTTATCGTGGCGGCGGTCGTTTACGTAGTCTTCTTCTAAGACCCTGGCCCTCAGTCTTGCGGCTGAGGGCAGCGTTCTTCCTTCCACTGCGCGAGCGCCAGAATACGCCGCCGCGTTAACTCCTCGCGAATCTCCGGTCCTTTAAAACCTTCCGCCACCACCTCTTTCGTCGAGACCGACCGGGCGATATGCCACGCTTCCAGCAGCAGGCGCCCCTGCGGATAGTCGCAGGCTTCGAAGCCGGTGCGGCCGCGAACGTCGGCCTCGCTGGTGAGGGCAATTTTTTCCACCCGCTGCGGCTTGCGCCAGGCGTCGATGCTGTCGAACAGCTTGACCAGGGTTTTGGGCTGCAGTATCGGCAGGGTATGAATCAGATCGTGGAATTCGGCGACCAGCTTCGCCAGGTCGCGGATCTCATTCGGGACGCGCAGGCGAGCGCAAAGCTGCTCGACCAGCTTGACGCCGGCCGGCCCGTGGCCGTGATGACGAGGCCAGAGCGCTTTCGGCGTCAGCCCTTTGCCCAAATCGTGGCACAGGGTTGCGAAACGCACGTCGATTTCCGGCGACAGCATTGCCGCCATGGTCAGGGTCATCAGGGTATGCAGGCCGGTGTCGATTTCCGGATGCCATTTGGCCGGTGCGGGTACGCCGTATAGCGCCTCCATTTCCGGGAACAGCACGCCGAGCGCGCGGCAGTCGCGCAGTGTCTGGAAAAAGACCTGCGGGTTGCGGGTGCCCAGCGCGCTCTCGGTCTCTTTCCACACCCGCTCCGGCGTCAGATGTGCCAGCTCGCCGGCATCGGCCATCGCGCGCATCAGCGTCATGGTGTCATCCGCAATGCGGAACCCGAGATGGGCGTAGCGGGCGGCAAAGCGCGCTACGCGCAGAACGCGCAGCGGATCTTCGCTAAAAGCTGGTGAAACGTGGCGCAGCAGGCGCTGGCGCAGATCGGACTGGCCGCCGTAGGGGTCGATAATCTGGCCGTCTGAATCCTGGGCGAGGGCGTTAACCGTCAGGTCGCGGCGGAGTAAATCCTGTTCGAGGGTGACGTCGGGCGCGGCGTAGCAGGTGAAGCCGGTATAGCCGGCACCGGATTTACGCTCGGTTCGCGCCAGGGCGTACTCCTCCCGGCTTTGCGGGTGCAGGAACACGGGAAAATCGCGGCCTACCTGCTGGTAGCCCGCGTCAAGCAGCTCTGAGGGCGCGGCGCCCACCACCACCCAGTCTCTGTCTTTGACCGGTAGTCCGAGTAATGCATCCCGGACGGCACCGCCGACCAAATAAATCTTCACGCCTGATTCTCCCGTATCTACTTTGCGCTGGATGATACGTAAGTCTGGCAGAGAAGACGAATTAGTTCATCCACCGGTCTTTACGCTTGCGGCTCGGGATCAGATGCGGCAGCACCAGCCCAAGCAGCAGGCCAACGCCCAGCACGCCGCCGCCGTACATAAACCACTGCATAATGATGGTGCGCTGCTTATCATCAAGCTGCAGATTCGCGGCATTGACCTTTTTCTGCGCGACAACCAGCTCATTTTTCAGCTTCTGGTTCTCATCTTTCAGGGCGTTAATAGCGTTATCGCTCCCGGCGACCTTCTTCTGCATGTCCGCCGTGCGCTGGTTCCAGGTGGTGTCGATGTTGTTAAGCTTGTCGGTCAGGGTCTTAACCTGATTCTCGAGATCCGGTACGCGGGTGCGCAGGCTGGGCTCATTGCTCAGCTCTTTCAGCGGGATCCAGGCGGTGCGGCCGTTGCCGTCGCGGATCTGGGCGTAATTCGTGCTGTCGTTGGTCTGCAGCAGAGAGACCTGCTCCCCGGCATTAATGGTTCCCTGGAGACGATAATTATCGCCAGGACCGGTGCGAACCCAGGTGTTCAGCTCATCAGAAACATAGCGTTTTTCTTCTGCATGAACCGCCGTAGCGGCGCTAAGCGCCAGCAAAGTTATCGTAATCAGGCGTAATTTTGGCATCAGGTCATCGTTTGGTCATAAAAAGTTGAACGATAGTAGTGGCATCACCATAGCGACGCAAAGTTTTCCGCCACAATCGGAAACATCCAGGAGGTGGCCCGGCAAAATGCGCATTGCATGGCGATTCGCCGCAAAATATTATCTACTGACAAGAAATATTGGCGTTAGTTCGCCGTATTTTCCCTGCAGAGCACAGAAGCGGAAAAATTCAGTCATGGCGCAAGAAATCGAATTAAAATTTATCGTCTCCGATAGCGGTGTGGAAACACTGCGTCAGCACCTTAATACGCTCAATGCGCAGCACACGCCCGCAGGACAGCTGCTCAATATTTACTATGAAACGGCGGATAACTGGCTGCGCCGTCATGATATGGGGCTGCGTATTCGCGGCGATCGCGGTCGTTACGAAATGACCCTGAAAATTGCCGGACGGGTGGTGGGCGGGCTGCATCAGCGCCCGGAATACAACATCCCGCTGGAAAAACCGGAGCTGGCGCTGGGCCTGCTGCCGGCGGAAGTGTGGCCGCAGGGTGAACTGCCGGCCGAGCTGGCGCAAAGCGTACAGCCGCTCTTCAGCACTGATTTTGAACGTGAAAAATGGGTGGTGAGCGAAGGAGATAGCCAGATTGAAATCGCCCTCGATCGCGGTGAGGTTAAGGCCGGTGAGCATCAGGAAGCCATTTGTGAACTGGAGCTGGAGCTTTTATCCGGCAATACCGCAGATGTCCTGATCCTCGCCCGTCGTCTGCTGGATACCGGCGCGCTGCGTCAGGGTAGTCTGAGCAAGGCGGCGCGAGGCTACCATCTGGCTCAGGGCGACGGCGAACGTCCGCTGACCGCGCTGGATATTCTGCCGGCTATAGCGAAGGCCAGCGTTGAGCAGGGAATGGAGGCGGCGCTGGAGAGTGCCCTGGCCCACTGGCTTTATCATGATGAAGTCTGGAGCCGTGGCAACCCGGCGGCAAAAGGCGAAATTCTGCGGGCGATTGCCCGCCTGCGTCATACGCTGGCGCTGTTCGGCGGCATCGTGCCGCGTAAAGCCACCGCGGCGCTGCGCGAGCAGCTAAGCGAAGCGGAGGCGGCGCTGTCAGCGGCTGAAAATGCGCAGGCGGCGCTGTTCAGCATCGCCACCGTCAGCGCGAAGCTGATGCTGACGGAATGGCTGGTAAGCCGCGGCTGGCGCGAGTTTCTCAACGAGAACGCGCAGAAGAAAATTGCCGGGTCTTTTAAACGCTTTGCCGATATTCAGCTTTCGCGGGCGGCGGCTGAATTGAAAAACGCGTTCCTGCAGTCGCTGGGCGATGAGTATGAGGGCCAGCTGCCGCGCCTGGCGCGCGAAATCGACACTATTCAGCTGTTAGCCGGCGCTTACGCCGACGCCGCATCGTCATGGCTGGAAAACTGGAAAGAGCTTCGTCGGGCCGTTGAGCACCGGGACAGCAGCGTCATTGAATATTTCCGTCGTCAGGCGCTGGCCGCGGAACCGTTCTGGCTGCATAGTGGAAAACGATAATTTCAGGCCAGGGAGACCCCTATAATGCCGCTTTCTTCGCAGTTACAGCAGCACTGGCAGACGGTTGTAGACCGGCTACCAGCGGATTTTCCATTACAAACGTTAAGTCCGCAGGCGCAGTCGGTTATGGCGTTCAGCGATTTTGTCGAGCAGAGCCTGGTTGCCCAGCCGCAGTGGCTGGTAGAGCTGGAGAGCTCGGCGCCGGAAGCGGATGAGTGGCGCCACTATGCCGACTGGCTACGGACGGCGCTGGCGGAGGTCAATGACGAAGCGGCGCTGATGCGCGAGCTGCGCCTCTTTCGCCGCCGGATTATGGTGCGCATCGCCTGGGCCCAGGCGCTGTCGCTGGTCAGCGAAGAGAGTAGTTTGCAGCAGCTCAGCGTGCTGGCGGAGACGCTGATTGTCGCCGCCCGGGACTGGCTATATGCCGCCTGCTGCCAGGAGTGGGGCACGCCCTGCAGCGCCGAAGGCAAGCCGCAGCCGCTGCTGATCCTCGGGATGGGTAAACTTGGCGGAGGAGAGCTTAACTTCTCCTCCGATATCGACCTGATTTTTGCCTGGCCGGAGCACGGCGCAACCCGCGGCGGGCGCCGCGAGCTGGATAACGCCCAGTTCTTTACCCGCCTCGGCCAGCGTTTAATTAAGGCCCTCGATCAGGCCACCCAGGACGGTTTTGTCTACCGCGTGGATATGCGCCTGCGCCCGTTTGGCGACAGCGGCCCGCTGGTGCTGAGCTTCGCCGCGCTGGAGGATTACTACCAGGAGCAGGGGCGAGACTGGGAGCGCTATGCGATGGTTAAGGCGCGGATCATGGGCGATAACGAAGGCATCTATGCCAGCGAGCTGCGCGCCATGCTGCGGCCGTTCGTTTTCCGCCGCTACATTGACTTCAGCGTGATCCAGTCGCTACGTAATATGAAAGGGATGATCGCCCGCGAGGTTCGCCGCCGCGGGCTGAAGGACAATATCAAGCTCGGCGCCGGCGGGATCCGCGAAATTGAATTTATCGTCCAGGTCTTTCAGCTGATCCGCGGCGGCCGCGAGCCCGCGCTGCAGCTGCGGGCGCTGCTGCCAACCCTGGCGGCTATCGAGGAGCTGCATCTGCTGCCGGAAGGCGATGCTTCCCGGCTGCGTGAGTCCTACCTGTTTTTACGTCGCCTCGAAAACCTGCTGCAAAGCATCAACGATGAGCAGACGCAAACCCTGCCGCAGGATGAGCTCAACCGCGCTCGCCTGGCGTGGGGGATGCAGGTTGCCGACTGGGAGACGCTGAGCGCGCAGCTGGAAGAGAAAATGGCCAGCGTACGGCGGGTGTTCAACGAGCTGATTGGCGATGATGAAGCGCAGTCGCCGGATGAACAGCTCGCCGAGTACTGGCGCGAGCTGTGGCAGGACGCGCTGGAGGAGGATGATACCAGCCCGGCGCTGACGCATCTCGATGATGCCGATCGGCGCAGCGTGCTGGCGCTGATCGCTGATTTCCGTAAAGAGCTGGACAGGCGCACCATTGGCCCGCGCGGGCGGCAGGTGCTGGATCAGCTTATGCCGCACCTGCTCAGCGAAGTCTGCTCGCGTGCCGATGCGCTGCTGCCGCTGGCGCGCATTACGCCGCTGCTGACCGGCATCGTGACCCGAACAACCTATCTGGAGCTGCTCAGCGAGTACCCCGGCGCGCTGAAACACCTGATCTCCCTGTGCGCCGCCTCGCCGATGGTCGCCAGCCAGCTGGCGCGCCACCCGCTGCTGCTGGACGAGCTGCTGGACCCGAATACGCTCTATCAGCCGACGGCGACCGACGCCTATCGCGATGAGCTGCGCCAGTATTTACTGCGCGTACCGGAAGAGGACGAAGAGCAGCAGCTGGAGGCGCTGCGTCAGTTCAAGCAGGCGCAGCTGCTGCACATTGCCGCCGCGGATATCGCCGGCACGCTGCCGGTGATGAGAGTGAGCGATCACTTAACCTGGCTGGCCGAGGCGATGATCGATGCGGTTGTCCAGCAGGCGTGGATGCAGATGGTGGCGCGCTATGGCCAGCCGACGCACCTGCGCGACCGTCAGGGGCGCGGCTTTGCCGTCGTGGGCTACGGCAAGCTGGGCGGCTGGGAGCTGGGCTACAGCTCCGATTTGGATCTGGTATTCCTCCACGACTGCCCGCCGGAGGCCATGACCGACGGCGAACGCGAGATTGACGGCCGCCAGTTCTATCTGCGTCTGGCGCAACGCATTATGCATCTCTTCAGCACCCGCACCTCTTCCGGGATCCTGTATGAAGTGGATGCGCGCTTACGTCCGTCAGGCGCCGCGGGCATGCTGGTCACCACCGCCGATTCATTCGCCGACTATCAGCAAAATGAAGCCTGGACCTGGGAACATCAGGCGCTGGTCCGCGCGCGCGTGGTCTACGGCGATCCTGAGCTGCAGATCCGCTTTGATGAGATTCGTCGCGCTATCCTCACCCGCCAGCGCGAGGGGGCGACGCTGCAGACGGAGGTGCGGGAAATGCGTGAGAAAATGCGCGCCCATCTTGGCAATAAGCAGCGCGATCGCTTTGATATTAAAGCCGATGCCGGCGGGATCACCGATATTGAATTTATCACCCAGTACCTGGTCTTACGCTATGCCCACGACAAGCCGAAGCTGACGCGCTGGTCTGATAATGTGCGCATTCTGGAGCTGCTGGCGCAGAACGACATTATGGATGAAGAAGAGGCTCGGGCGTTGACCCATGCTTACACCACGCTGCGCGATGCGCTGCACCATCTGGCGCTGCAGGAGCAGCCGGGAAATGTCGCGTCGGAGGCCTTTGCTCATGAACGTGAGCAGGTCAGCGCCAGCTGGCAGAAGTGGTTGATGGCTTAACTAAAAAACCGGATGTGCTATTATCGCGCGCAAAGTTTGCATCTCGCAGGAGAGAGTAATGAAAGTAACGCTGCCGGAGTTTGAACGAGCAGGAGTGTTGGTGGTTGGCGATGTGATGCTGGACCGCTACTGGTATGGTCCCACCAGCCGTATTTCCCCTGAAGCCCCGGTGCCGGTGGTGAAAGTGGAAAATATCGAAGAACGTCCCGGCGGCGCGGCAAACGTTGCGATGAATATCGCGTCGCTCGGTGCGACCTCGCGGCTGGTTGGCCTGACCGGGATTGACGATGCCGCCCGCGCGCTGAGTAAAGCGCTGGCCGACGTCAATGTGAAGTGCGACTTCGTTTCGGTGCCGACGCACCCGACCATCACCAAGCTGCGCGTGCTGTCACGCAACCAGCAGCTGATCCGTCTTGATTTTGAAGAGGGCTTTTCCGGCGTCGATCCGCAGCCCATGCACGAACGTATTCAGCAGGCGCTGGGTTCTATCGGGGCGCTGGTCCTGTCTGACTATGCGAAAGGCGCTCTGGCCAGCGTGCAGACGATGATTAAGCTGGCGCGGGATGCGGGCGTCCCGGTGCTGATCGACCCGAAAGGCACCGATTTCGAGCGCTATCGCGGCGCCACGCTGCTGACCCCGAACCTCTCTGAATTTGAAGCGGTGGCGGGGAAATGTAAGGACGAAGCGGAAATCGTTGAGCGCGGCCTGAAGATTATTGCTGATTTTGAACTCTCCGCGCTGCTGGTGACCCGCTCCGAGCAGGGCATGACGCTGCTGCAGCCGGGCAGACCGCCGCTGCATATGCCAACCCAGGCGCAGGAAGTGTATGACGTCACCGGCGCCGGTGATACGGTTATTGGCGTACTGGCGGCGACGCTTGCCTCAGGCAATACGCTGGAAGAGGCGTGCTATTTCGCCAACGCGGCGGCCGGCGTGGTCGTCGGCAAGCTGGGCACCTCAACCGTTTCACCGATCGAGCTGGAAAACGCGGTCCGCGGGCGCGCAGAGACCGGTTTTGGCGTGATGAATGAAGAAGAGCTCAAGCAGGCGGTTGCCGCGGCGCGTAAGCGCGGTGAGAAAGTGGTGATGACCAACGGCGTGTTTGACATTTTGCACGCGGGCCACGTTTCGTATCTGGCAAACGCGCGCAAGCTGGGCGATCGCCTGATTGTTGCGGTTAACAGCGATGCGTCGACAAAACGTCTGAAAGGAGAGTCCCGTCCGGTGAACCCGCTTGAGCAGCGGATGATCGTCCTGGGCGCGCTGGAGGCCGTTGACTGGGTGGTCTCTTTCGAGGAGGACACGCCGCAGCGCCTGATCGCCGGGATCCTGCCGGATCTGCTGGTGAAAGGCGGTGACTATAAGCCAGAACAGATTGCCGGAAGCGAAGAGGTCTGGGCAAACGGCGGTGAGGTACTGGTGCTGAATTTTGAAGATGGCTGTTCGACCACTAACATCATCAAAAAGATCCAGAAAGATAGCGGGAAGTAATGTTTTCCTGCTAAGCGGCGGCTCGATCATCGTCCCGGTAAGCACGACGCGGTCGGGAAGGTAGCGAGAAAGTCATGCTGGAGAGGCCTGCGATCGTCCGATCGCGGGCTTTTTTTATTTAATTGATGACGGAAATGATTCAGCGCAATAATTGTTCTTATTTTGCGCATTTTTCGCGCAAAAAAAGTTAACGTAAGGATAAATACTGAAGTCAGTAAAGCATATGACCAATCAGAACACCAACGGCTGAAGGAGTATGCGGATGAACCATAACGACCTGTATTCAATGAATAACTTCGATTTTCTGGCACTGAGCTTTGCCAGAATGCGCGCGCAAGGCCACGTCGTTGATCTTGAGGCAATTGTCGGCAATATGGATGAGGATCATCGTGAATGGTTTTGCCAGCGGTATGCGCTCTACTGTCGTCAGGTCAGCCAGGCAGAGGCGCCGGCGCGAGAGCTGGAGCACTGATACAACAACGGGCCTGATGGCCCGTTATTTTTTACTGCTTCTCTTCGACGCTCGGCGCGGCCGAACGGCTTTCCAGATCGCTAATGCGCTGTTCGAGTAAAGCCAGCTTTTCGCGGGTGCGCAGCAGCACCTGAGTCTGCACGTCAAACTCTTCACGGCCTACCAGATCCAGGCGGGTCAGCTGCGACTGGAGCACCTGACGGATCTTTTTCTCCACGTCTTCCCCAAGATCACGAAGGCCTTTCGGCATCGATTCATGGACCTGGCGGGCGATCTGTTCAATTTTTTTCGGGTCAATCATGGTGGTTTCCTGCTCTGGTCGATTTACCGTCCATTGTAGTGCGATCGGCGCCGCCTATAAACCAGAAATGTTTGAAGCTTATGCATTGCCGAGGATAATCAATAGCGTTATAGTTATCTCGCTTATTCTCAGGGCGGGGCGAAATTCCCCACCGGCGGTAAATCAACCATAGCGTTGAAAGCCCGCGAGCGCTTTTTGCGAAAGCAGAAAGGTCAGCAGATCCGGTGTAATTCCGGGGCCGACGGTTAGAGTCCGGATGGGAGAGAGTAACGGCTCAGTCGGATTGCATCCGCTTGCGTTGACTTTTGCCGCTTAACCGGCACTCCTAAGACTGCCCTGATTCTGGTAACCATAATTTTAATGAGGTTTTTTTACCATGAATCAGACGCTCCTTTCCTCTTTTGGTACCGCTTTTGAACGTGTGGAACACGCTTTAAATGCACTGCGCGAAGGTCGCGGTGTGATGGTGCTGGATGATGAAGATCGTGAAAATGAAGGCGATATGATTTTCGCCGCCGAAACCATGACCGTTGAGCAGATGGCGCTGACCATTCGCCACGGCAGCGGTATTGTTTGCCTGTGCCTGACCGATGAACGCCGCAAGCAGCTTGACCTGCCGATGATGGTGGAAAATAACACCAGCGCCTACGGCACCGGCTTCACCGTGACCATCGAAGCCGCCGCTGGCGTCACTACCGGCGTCTCTGCGGCCGACCGCGTCACCACCGTACGTGCTGCGATTGCCGATGGCGCAAAACCATCCGACCTGAATCGTCCTGGCCACGTATTCCCGCTGCGCGCTCAGGCGGGCGGCGTGTTGACCCGCGGCGGCCACACCGAAGCCACTATCGATCTGGTGACGCTCGCAGGCTTCAAGCCGGCTGGGGTTCTGTGTGAGCTGACTAACGACGATGGCTCTATGGCCCGCGCGCCGCAGTGCATCGAATTTGCTCAGCAGCACAATATGGCCGTGGTCACCATTGAAGATCTGGTGGCCTATCGCCGCGAGCACGAGCGTAAAGCCAGCTGATCCGGCTTCGCTGCATCCCAAAGCCCACGTAATCGTGGGCTTTGTTGTTTTTGGCGTTAGCCAATCCCCATCGCCTGCAAAGCCACGAGGCTAAATCCCATCACCGACATACCGCACAGCACGCCATAGCTTGGGTTGCTTTGCGGATCGATCTCTTTTGCCAGCGGCATGAGCTCATCAACCGACAGCGCCACCATAATCCCGGCGACGGCCGCCATAATGGCGCCCATCACCACCGGCGATACCAGACTGCCGAGGATCAGCCAGGCCAGCAGGCCGCCGAGGATCTCGGCCATTCCGGATAGCCCGGCCCAGAATACCGCCTTGCGGCGTGAGCCCGTCGCGGCATACACCGGGCCCGCCACCGCCAGCCCTTCGGGAATGTTATGCAGCGCGACGGCCAGCGCGACGCCTATGCCCAGCTCCAGGTTGTTGCTGGCCGTCACGAAGGTGGCGATGCCTTCCGGGAAGTTGTGCAGGCTGATACCGAGCGTCAGCAGAATTGCGGCGCGGCGCAGATTGCGCGGGCGGGGGACGCCGGGTGACATCAGATCCTGCGGATGGGCGTGCGGCAGCATATGGTCCAGCGCAAAGTAGCCCAGCAGGCCGATAACAAACATGCCGTAACCGAGCAGCGCCGACATTCCCTCGGCGTTCAGCGCGGCGGGCAGCATCTCCATCAGCGAGATAAGCAGCATGATCCCGGCGGCGAAACCCAGAGAAAAACCCAGCAGGCGGTTGGAAGGTTTCTGGCCCAATACGCCGAAAATCGCGCCGATAAAGGTCGCGCTGCCGGCCAGCAGCGTCAATATTAGGGGGGATGACATCACTCAGCTCCTTTGATAATGATTATCATTCATAATATCCATATTGTCTGACGGCAGCGAGAGGGAAATGAGTCCTTTACCGCGACTTACATTCAAATTTTCTGATGATGATCATCACGCTTATCTGAGTTTATCCTGATGCAAAAACGCGTAATGTGAAGGCATCAAATCTCCTCTACTCAAGGATATCATCATGTCCCTTACCCGAATGCCAGCGTTGTTTTTAGGCCACGGCAGCCCGATGAACGTGCTGGAAGATAACATCTATACTCGCGCCTGGCGGCATCTGGGCGAAACGCTGCCGCGTCCGCGGGCGATTGTGGTGGTCTCCGCACACTGGTTTACGCGCGGTACCGGCGTCACGGCGATGGAAGCTCCGAAAACGATCCACGATTTTGGCGGCTTCCCGCAGGCGCTGTACGATACGCACTATCCGGCCCCCGGTTCCCCTGAGCTGGCGCAGCGTCTGGTTGAGCTGCTGGCACCCGTACCGGTGACGCTGGATAAAGAAGCCTGGGGCTTCGACCACGGTTCGTGGGGTGTGCTAATCAAAATGTACCCTGATGCCGATATTCCGATGGTGCAGCTGAGCATCGACAGCAGCAAGCCGGCGGTCTGGCATCTGGAGATGGGGCGCAGGCTGGCGGCGCTTCGCGATGAAGGCATTATGCTGATAGCGAGCGGTAACGTGGTGCATAACCTGCGCACGGCGCGCTGGCATGGCGAAAGCACGCCGTATCCCTGGGCGGAGTCGTTTAATGAGTATGTGAAAACGAATCTGACCTGGAAAGGGCCGGCTGAGGAACATCCGCTGGTGAACTATCTGGCGCATGAGGGCGGGTCGCTCTCAAACCCGACGGCGGAACACTTCCTGCCGCTGCTGTACGTGCTGGGCGCCTGGGACGGCGAAGAGCCGATTTCCGTGCCGGTAGAAGGAATGGAAATGGGGTCGTTAAGCATGCTGTCAGTGCTTGTCGGCGCGTAGCGGGGAAATGGAGATGCCCCGGCAGGCGCAGTGCTGCCGGGGCGGGATACTACTCGACGAAAATGTGCGGATAGAAACGTGAAAGATCCTGGGTGATCAGCGCCCGATCTTCACGAACGCCGATCCCGGCTGGCTTATCGTTGATCAGCCAGCTGCCGATCAGCGTATAGCTATCGCCAAACTTCGGTAGCGGATAGAACTCCTGCACGATGGTACCTTCTTCGCCGTACGGGCCTTCTACCGCTTCCACCACCTTGCCGTTTTCAACAATCGACACGTTTGCGCCTTCGCGGGAGAAAATCGGCTTGATGACGTACTTCTCCATTTCGGGATGCGCGTCTTCGCTGAACCAGGATGCCAGCAGGTTAGGGTGGTTCGGGAACATCTTCCACAGCAGCGGCAGCAGCGCCTTGTTGGAGATAATGCTCTTCCATGCCGGCTCAAGCCAGCGTACGCCGGCGTCTTCCAGCTTGGTGGAGAACACCTCGCGCAGCATATACTCCCACGGATAAAGCTTGAACAGATTGCCGATAACCTGATCCTGAACATCGGTAAACTGGCCTTTTTCGCCCAGACCGATATCTTCGATATAGAGGAATTCGGTAGCGACACCGGCTTCGGCAGCGCAGTCCTGCAGATACTGTACGGTACCGCGATCCTCTTCGGTATCGCGGCAGCACGCCATGTGCAGCAGCTGGAAGCCAAACTGTTCGCGAAGCTCGGTAAAGCGCTCAATCAGCTTTTCCTGCAGGCTGTTGAACTGGTCGCTGCCTGCCGGCAGCTGGCCGGCGTTGAGCTGATCTTCCAGCCAAATCCACTGAAAGAAGGCCGCCTCATACAGCGAGGTTGGCGTATCGGCGTTGTTCTCCAGCAGCTTTGGTTCCCCAACGCCGTCCCACGCCAGGTCGAGGCGCGAATAGAGCGACGGCTGGTTGGTTTTCCACGACTGGCGCACGAAGCCCCAGGTGTGTTTGGGGATACGGAATTTGGCCATCAGCTCATCGCTGCCGATCACGGTTTCTACCGCCTGCAGGCACATCTGATGCAGCTCGGCGGTAACGTCCTCCAGCTTCTCAACCTGCGCCAGGGTCAGCTTGTAATAGGCCTCTTCGCTCCAGTACGGCTCGCCGTACATGGTATGAAAGCTAAAGCCATATTCATTCGCCTTTTCGCGCCAGTCCGGGCGCTCCGTGATGCTGATTCTTTCCATGAGTGTTAGCCGCCCATTGAGCGTTTGGATGAGGTGGTACCAGCGGCGCTACGCTGCATGGCGGACTGTTTCGCCACCGACTCGCCGAAGCCGCCGCGGGTCACGGTGCTGGTGGTCGCTGGTTTTGGCGCCATTGCCGTCTTCGGTACGTTCATCGTACGGCCAGGCTGCGCGGCGCCGTAGCTCTTGCCGCCGGCATCGGTGTACTGACCATAGGCCGGGCTGGCCGGGTTTTTCGAGCTGAACAGCGGCTGCTGTGCGCCCATGCCGCCGCCCATCATGCGGCCCATCATGTAGCCGGCCATCAGCGGCATCCAGAAGCTGCCGCTGCTTTGCGCCTGAGCCTGGTTTTCCGGCGCTACGCCTGCCTGAGCCGGCGTTTGCTGGCACTGGCCTTCACCGAACTCCGCCACGCAATCTTCACGCGTGGCGTATTTTGGCGCGGTACGTTCGGCTTCTTTGGTCGCGTTATTAAAGGCGGTTGTGCACTCTGCGCCTTTGCCAGGGTTGGCTGCAGAGCAGTCATCGGCATTTTGATACAGAGAAACCGTCTCGTCGGTTTTTTCGCAGCCGGCGAGCATAAAGACGGCCGTCACGGCAAGAGCGACCGGCGTCAGATGGCGTGCGCTCCAGCTTTTGCGGAACGAGGCATGATTAATATTTTTTGTCCGTTTCATTTTTGTCTTCCTGGACCCAGTGGTATGGCGGTTTGTTAACGCTCAGGATAGAGGATGAGTGGTGGAAAATGAAGCGAATAGGGACTGAAAGGAGGGGATCTTTACGTTGCCTTACGTTTAGCGCTCCGCTTAACGCAATCCGTTAAGCGAAGCGCTATGACGCAACGAAGATTATTGGCGGAAAGGATTCGCGCCGCTGGTTTTCGTGGTGTGAGCTGCCGCCGGTTTAGCCGCTGGCGCTGCGCTGTTGCCGTAGCCGTCGGCGCTGGCGTCCTGCTGCGGTGTTTCCGGCGCAACGCTATCCGGTGAGGTCGCGACAGGTTTGCCCAGCGTATTGTTCAACGCAACCAGATCCTGCTCATTCAGGGTACCGAGCGCGGACTTGATGTTCAGCTGGTTAATCAGGTAGTTATAACGCGCGCTGGAGAGCTGCTGCTTGGCGTTATACAGCGTAGTTGTCGCATCCAGCACATCAACGATGGTACGCGTACCAACGGAATAGCCGGCTTCCATCGCATCAAGGGAGCTCTGGGCAGAGACCACGGCCTGTTTGTAGGCATTGATGCTGCTGATTGAGGCGTTGATGTTATTAAAGGAAGAACGAACGGTCTGCACCACGGTGCGGTGCGAGCTTTCCAGCTGCTCGCTGGCGCCGACGAAGTTGTACTGCGCCTGTTTCACCTGCGAGTTAACCATCCCGCCCTGATACAGCGGCAGCGAGAAGCTCAGGCCGATTTTGTTCTGGCCCGCGTCGTTGTCGTTATACTGGTTGCTGTTATGGGTTTTTGAACCGCTATAAGAGGTGTTGGAGACACCTGTGGAGGCGGTTAAATCCAGAGTCGGCATGTGGCCGTCCTGCGCCTGGCGAATTTGCTCACGCGCCAGATCCTGGTTCAGACGAGCCTGCAGCAGCGACAGGTTGCGGTTTTCCGCTTCCTTCAGCAGCGCGTTAACCGTTTCCGGCTTGTTGGTTTTGAAGCCGTCAACGTTCAGCGACGACAGCTGCGGATAGTAGTTGCCGGTCACCTGACGCAGTGCTTCAACCGCATTATCGAGGTTGTTACGTGCGGTGACTTCGTTCGCCAGCACGGAGTCGTACTGGGAACGGGCGTTCTGCACGTCGGTAATGGCAACCAGGCCCACGTTAAAACGCTGAGTGGTCTGATCCAACTGACGATAGATCGCCTGTTTCTGCGCTTCGGTATAGGAGAGCGTATCGATGGCGCTCAGCACGTTAAAGTAGGCCGTAGCGGTGTTCAGGATCAGCGTCTGCTGGTCAGTCTGATAGGTGACGTCCTGAATACCGGCCGTTTTTTCCTGCAGCGTCAGGGCGCGCCATTTCGACATATCGAACAGCGTTTGCGTTAACTGCAGCGACCCGCTGGTGACGTTAGAGTTAATGCCGTTGCTGTCGCGATAGCCGTTGGTATAAGTATAATCTGCACCCAGACCGAGCTGAGGCAGTAACGGGCTACGTGCTTCGTTGATCTTTTCGAATGCAGCATCACGATCGGCTGCTGATTTACGCAGGTCAGGGTTGCTGATGCGCGCCTGCTGATAAACCTGCATCAGGTTTTCTGCCTGGCTTATGGCGCTGAAGCCAGTCAGGCCCAGGCCGATAAGGATGGGGAAAAATTTCTTCATTTGCATTCCTTGTTGTGAAGCATAAAGCGCTGCCCAAAATCTAAATATATCTGCTGATTGTATAGAGTCTGTCGCCGTAAAAAGTTGGCGTTACGTGCCATCCGGCGGTAATTTGCACCAATCTAACATACGGACTGTAAAACGGTAGCCAAACGGCTTATAAATCCCTACTTTCGAATTCGCAGGACACCGACAATGAGCAAGCCCAACAAGCAGGGAATTACCTTCGCTAAAAACGATGTAGAAATTATTGCACGCGAAACGCTTTATCGTGGTTTTTTTTCGCTGGATTTATACCGCTTTCGCCACCGTCTGTTTAACGGCGGGATGAGCGGCGAAGTGACGCGCGAAATTTTTGAGCGCGGGCATGCCGCCGTCTTGCTACCCTTTGACCCGATACGTGATGAAGTTGTGCTGATCGAGCAGATTCGCATTGCCGCCTATGATACCAGCGAGAGCCCGTGGCTGCTCGAAATGGTTGCCGGCATGATTGAAGAAGGCGAAACGCCTGAGGACGTCGCCCGGCGTGAAGCGGTAGAAGAGGCGGGCCTTGAAGTCGGACGAACAAAGCCGGTGCTGAGCTATCTGGCGAGCCCCGGCGGCACCAGCGAGAGGCTGTCGATTCTGGTGGGGGAGGTCGATGCGACGACGGCAAAAGGCATCCACGGCCTGGCGGATGAAAATGAGGATATTCGGGTTCATGTGGTAAGCAGGGAGCAGGCTTATCAGTGGGTAGAAGAAGGGAAGATCGACAACGCAGCTTCTGTCATCGCGCTGCAATGGCTGCAGCTGCACTATCAAAATTTACGTAATGAGTGGCTAAAATGAAGCGTTATACACCTGACTTCCCGGAAATGATGCGCCTGTGTGAAACCAATTTTGCCCAGTTGCGCCGCCTGCTGCCTCGAACCGATGCAGCAGGCGATATGGCGGGCTACCAGGTGGGCAGTGCGCAATACCGGCTAACTATCGTTGAATCGACCCGCTACACTACACTGGTGTCGATTGAGCAAACGGCTCCGGCGGTAAGCTACTGGAGTTTACCGTCCATGACGGTACGCCTGTATCATGACGCGATGGTGGCCGAAGTGTGTTCGAGTCAGCAGATTTTTCGCTTCAAAGCGCGGTATGATTATCCTAATAAAAAGTTGCATCAACGCGACGAAAAGCATCAAATTAACCAGTTCTTAGCCGACTGGCTGAGATACTGTTTAGCACATGGAGCGATGGCGATTCCGGTTTGTTAGCGTCGTGAAACCTAAGGACACCATTTGGAAAGCCTGTTAAACCTTCCTTTGGCTGGTGAGGCCAGAGTCAGGATATTACAAATTACTGATACTCACCTGTTTGCTGAAAAACATGAAACGCTGTTAGGCATCAATACCTGGGAAAGCTATCAGGCTGTGCTGGATGCCATCCACGCCTCACAGCGCCAGTGCGATCTGATTGTCGCGACAGGCGATCTGGCACAGGACCACTCGGCCGCGGCCTATCAGCACTTCGCTGAGGGTATCGCGAGTTTTTCTGCGCCCTGCGTCTGGCTGCCGGGGAATCATGATTTTCAGCCGGCAATGTACAGCACGCTGCAGGAATCAGGCATTTCCCCCGCCAAACGCGTTCTGCTCGGCGACCACTGGCAAGTACTGCTGCTGGACAGCCAGGTATTCGGCGTTCCCCACGGTGAGTTGAGCGATTTTCAGCTGGAGTGGCTTGAGCAGAAGCTCGCGGCAGAACCTGAACGCTATACGCTGCTGCTGTTACACCATCATCCTCTCGCTTCGGGCTGTAGCTGGCTGGATCAGCATAGCCTGCGCAATGCCGGGGCGCTCGATCGCGCGTTAGCCGCTTTTCCTCGGGTCAGGCATCTGCTGTGCGGTCATATTCACCAGGAGCTGGATCTCAACTGGAGCGGGCGACGCATGATGGCCACGCCATCGACCTGCGTGCAGTTTAAGCCGCACTGCGACAACTTTACGCTGGATACCGTTTCTCCCGGCTGGCGCTGGCTGGATCTGTATCCCGACGGCACCCTGACGACCGAGGTCTGCCGCCTTAGCGGCGTGAAATTTCACCCGGATATCGCTTCTGAAGGATACTGATGGCTACGCTCCTCTATCTGCACGGATTTAACAGCTCTCCGCGATCGGCTAAAGCGACGGCGCTGAAGGCGTGGCTGGCGCAAAATTATCCTGAAATTAACATGGTGGTGCCGGAGCTGCCGGTTTACCCTGCTGAAGCGGCGGAGCTGCTGGAAGCGATTGTTCTCGAACATGGCGGAGAACCGCTGGGCGTCGTGGGCTCCTCGCTGGGAGGCTACTACGCAACCTGGCTCTCGCAGTGTTTTATGCTGCCGACGGTGGTTGTAAACCCGGCTGTGCGCCCGTTTGAGCTGCTGAACAATTTCCTCGGCCTCAATGAGAATCCGTACACGGGGCAGCAATATGTGCTAGAGTCTCGCCATATTTACGATCTCAAAGTCATGCAAATCGACCCGCTGGAATCGCCTGATTTACTCTGGCTGTTACAGCAAACGGGCGATGAAGTGCTGGATTATCGCCAGGCCGTTGGCTACTACGCCTCATGTCGGCAGACGGTAGAGGAGGGCGGCAATCATGCATTTGTCGGCTTTGAAGATCATTTCACTCAGATTATCGATTTTCTGGGCCTGCGCTAAGCATTCCTGGACTACCTACGAATACACACCATGACGCAATCTTCATACAACGCTGATGCCATTGAGGTACTCACCGGGCTAGAGCCGGTTCGCCGCCGCCCGGGGATGTACACCGACACGACACGTCCTAACCATCTTGGTCAGGAAGTTATTGATAACAGTGTGGATGAAGCACTGGGCGGCCACGCTAAACGCGTGGAAGTCATTCTTCATGCCGATCAATCGCTGGAAGTTATCGACGACGGGCGAGGAATGCCGGTCGATATCCATCCTGAAGAAGGGGTTCCGGCGGTTGAGCTGATCATGTGTCGGCTGCACGCGGGCGGCAAATTTTCAGGCAAGAACTACCAGTTCTCCGGCGGCCTGCATGGGGTGGGGATTTCGGTGGTTAACGCCCTGTCGAAGCGCGTTGAGGTTAACGTACGTCGCGACGGCCAGGTCTACAGCATTGCGTTTGAGAATGGCGATAAGGTTGAAGAGCTGCACGTCACCGGCACCTGCGGTAAGCGTAACACCGGTACCAGCGTGCACTTCTGGCCGGATGAAAGCTTCTTCGATAGCCCGCGCTTCTCCATATCGCGCCTGACCCATTTGCTCAAGGCCAAAGCCGTACTGTGCCCCGGCGTGGAGATCGTCTTCCGTGACCTGGTGAACAACAGCGAGCAGCGCTGGTGCTATGAAGATGGCCTGACGGACTATCTGCGCGAAGCGGTGAACGGCCTGCCGCTGCTGCCGGAACAGCCGTTTGTCGGCAACTTCTCCGGTGAAACCGAAGCGGTCGACTGGGCGCTGCTGTGGCTGCCGGAAGGCGGCGAGCTGTTAACCGAAAGCTACGTTAACCTGATCCCGACCATGCAGGGCGGGACGCACGTTAACGGCCTGCGCCAGGGTCTGCTGGAGGCCATGCGCGAGTTCTGCGAATATCGCAATATTCTGCCGCGCGGCGTCAAGCTCTCGGCGGAGGATATCTGGGATCGCTGCGCCTACGTGCTGTCGGTAAAAATGCAGGATCCGCAGTTCGCCGGCCAGACCAAAGAGCGCCTCTCCTCGCGCCAGTGCGCGGCCTTCGTTTCCGGCGTGGTAAAAGACGCCTTCAGCCTGTGGCTGAACCAGAACGTCCAGGCCGCAGAGCTGCTGGCCGAAATGGCGATTTCCAGCGCCCAGCGCCGGATGCGCGCCGCCAAGAAGGTGGTGCGTAAGAAGCTGACCAGCGGCCCTGCGCTGCCGGGTAAGCTGGCGGACTGTACCGCTCAGGACCTCAACCGTACCGAGCTGTTCCTCGTGGAAGGGGACTCCGCGGGCGGTTCTGCCAAGCAGGCGCGCGACCGTGAGTATCAGGCGATCATGCCGCTGAAGGGCAAGATCCTCAATACCTGGGAGGTCTCTTCGGATGAAGTGCTGGCCTCGCAGGAGGTGCACGATATTTCGGTGGCGATCGGTATCGATCCGGATAGCGATGATTTGAGCCAGCTGCGCTATGGCAAGATCTGTATCCTCGCGGATGCGGACTCCGATGGCCTGCACATCGCCACGCTGCTCTGCGCGCTGTTCGTTAAGCACTTCCGCGCGCTGGTTAAACATGGACACGTCCACGTGGCGTTGCCGCCTCTGTACCGTATTGACCTCGGCAAAGAGGTTTACTACGCGCTGACGGAAGAAGAGAAAGCCGGAGTGCTTGAGCAGCTCAAGCGCAAGAAGGGTAAGCCGAACGTTCAGCGCTTTAAAGGGCTGGGTGAAATGAACCCGATGCAGCTGCGTGAAACCACGCTTGACCCCAATACCCGCCGTCTGGTTCAGCTGATTATCAGCGATGAGGACGAGCAGCAGACCAACGCGATGATGGATATGCTGTTAGCCAAGAAGCGCTCGGAAGATCGCCGCAACTGGCTGCAGGAAAAAGGCGACATGGCGGATATTGAAGCCTGAGCCGGCTGACCGACCGGGACAAAAAAGGGAGCCATTGGCTCCCTTTTTGCTGGCCTGATACCGCAGGCCCGCTCGTTTACGTATTTGCTTAAACGCCCGGCTGCAGGATACGAATGCTGGTTTCCAGCACGTCGCCCTTCACCGCTTCGCCATACGCTTTCATATGCGGGGTTTGCAGGTGCGCTTCGAGATGCGCCACGCTTTCCCACTGCTCAACCATGACGATAGAGTCAGGCGAGGTAGTCTGAAAACTTACGCCAGCGGCGTGGTCGACCAGCGGGGCATAGCCGTGGCAGCCCTCTTCTTGTAAAACCGTCGGAATAATTTTCGCGAACTGATCGAGCACGGCCTGGCGATGGCGCTGGCCAGGGCGGGTGCGAATTTCTGCAATCACTGTCAACATGATGTACTCAACTCCTTCTGTATGTAGACCTTTAGTTAACCAAAAATCTGCGCCAGATGCTTGCGATATTCTGCGATGTAATGCGGAACATCAGGCATTTTAATCACGTCGTTAGCGATAAATGTCGGCAGGGCGGTCATGCCGAGGAACTGATTGGCCTTGTGGAACGGCAGGTAAACGCCGTCAACGCCGACGCCGTGGAAGAACTGTTCCTCATCGGTAAAGGCGTCCATCGGGGCGTTCCAGGTCAGGGAGAGCATGTAGCGCTTGCCCTGAATTAAACCGCCTGAGCCATATTTTTTGCTGGCATCGGAGCGGGTGCGGCCGTCGCTGGCGTACAGCGAGCCGTGGCCTTCGGTGAAGACATCATCGATATATTTTTTCACGGTCCAGGGCGCGCCCATCCACCAGCCCGGCATTTGCCAGATAATAACGTCGGCCCAGAGGAAATTTTGTACTTCTGCTTTAACGTCGTATTCGCTTTCGGCGCGGACGATTTTAACATCATGCCCGGCGTCGCGCAGATAACCTTCCGCGACCTCGGTCAGGGTGTCGTTCAGCTGGCCGTTAGAGTGGGCGAATTTTTTCGCCCCGTTGATAATCAGAATGTTGCTCATTTTTTATCCCTGGCGTTTCAATTTTGTCGACTATTTTACCCCGCATGGCGGGGCGGTAAAATGAGCAAAATGTGCAAAGTCTTTTGCTTTTTTCGCAATAATCCCGCTACCAGCCGACCTGTGCGGCAAAGCCGCCGTCGGGGGCGTTACGGAAGGTGACGGTCATGCCGTGCAGGGCGGCAATGCGCCGGACGATAGACAGCCCCAGCCCGCTGCCCGGCTCATCCTGGCCGGGAGGGCGATAAAAGCGCTCGCCGATACGCGCCAGCGCTTCGGGGCTGATACCCGGACCATTATCGCAAACGCGAAACCCGCGGGCGTCGAGAATGATATCCACCCGGCTTCCGTGCGGGCTGTAGCGTACGGCGTTATCCAGCAGATTGCGTACCAGCAGGCCAAGCAGCAGCGGCTGACCAACGCGCGTCAACTTAGCGGCATGCGGATGCAGACGGAGCTCGATGCCCGCCTGCTGCGCCGCATGGTACATCTCCATCACCGCTGACTGCAGCAGCTCGTCGATGGCGACGCTATCCACGTCTTCGAGCGCGTCCAGGGAGTCGAGGCGCGACAGCGTCAGCAGCTGATCGACCAGCCGGGTTGCGCGATCGATCCCGACGTGCAGCTGCGCCAGCGCCTTTTCACGTCCCTGCGGGTCGTCCATCGACAGCTGGGCCACCTCGGTTTGCACCTTCAGCGCCGCCAGCGGGCTACGCAGCTCGTGGGCGGCGTCGGAGGTAAAGCGGCGCTCGCGGATCATGGCGTCGCGGGTGCGGGCAAACAGCTGATTCAGCGCATCGACCAGCGGACGAACTTCGCTGGGGATGCTATCGACGTTAAGTGATTCCGCTGAATCCGGCGCGCGCAGGCGCAGGGTGCGGGCGAGCCGTTTGAGCGGCGCCAGCTCCCGGCTGAGCAGGACAATCAGCAGCAGAAACATCAGCGGCAGCGCAACCAGCCAGGGGGTGAGCTGCGAGGTGACGATATCCAGCGCCATCTCCCGGCGATAGTCCCACTCCTGGCCGACGACAATGCGGTAGCGGCCGTCGGCGGTGGTGAGCTGAAGAAAGCGCCACTCATCATCATCGTTATGCAGGTAGCCGTCGCTGAAGCCTTCTCGTCGGTTATCCCACGGAATATCCTGCCCGTTTTCGCTATCGTGCAGCACCATGTTGCCGTCGGTGGTGAAAATGGCGAATGCCAGCGCGTCGTCGTCAAGGTGGCCATGCCTGACCTTCTTTTTCGCCCGCACCTGCGGGGGAGAGGTATGCAGCTCGTCGAAATTCATCGCGCTCAGACGGCGGGCAAACAGCAGCTGCTGAGTATCAAACAGCTTATCCAGCTTGTGGGTGGTCTGCTGCCAGGCAATAAACGAGGCGCTTCCCCAGGCCAGGCTGGTGAGCAGGAAAAAAAGCAGCGTCAGGCGAACGCGCAGGCTTAGCCGACCCAGCCGCTTCATGCGTCCCCCAGGGTGTAGCCAATGCCGTGGACGGTGCGGATAAACTCACTCCCGAGCTTGCGGCGCAGATGGTGTACGTGGACCTCCACGGCGTTGCTGGAGACATCGTCGTCCCAGCTATAGAGCTTTTCTTCAATGAGCTTGCGCGGCAGCACGCGCCCGGCGTTACGCATCAGCAGTTCGAGCAGGGCGAACTCTTTGGGCTTCAGCGCCAGAGGCTCCCCAGCCAGAGTGACCGTCAGGCGGCCGGGGTCGAGGGTGACGTTTCCGTGGCGCAGCTCGCTGCTGCTCTGGCCGTGGGCGCGACGCATCAGCGCCTCCAGGCGGGCGGCAACCTCAATAAGCGCGAAAGGCTTACACAGATAGTCATCGGCGCCGAGCCGAAGCCCCTCAACCCGCTGGCTGAGCGCATCGCGCGCGGTGAGGATCAGCACCGGCTCGTGGCGACCTTTATCGCGCCATTCGCGCAGGATATCGAGACCGTCGATGCCGGGCAGCGTCAGATCGAGGATGACCGCGTCATAGGGGGCGGCGTAGAGCGCGGCTTTTCCCTCTTCGCCGCGCGTGAACCAGTCGATGCTGAAGCCCATTTTACTCAGCCCGGCCTTGATGCCGTCGCCGATGAGTTTGTCGTCTTCCACCAGTAAAATACGCATTGGCCTGCTCCTGTGGCTCGCGGATATACGCGCAGTAAAACGCGTTGCTGCGCCCTCTGTACAGCAATAAAATTTCTTTTTTCCGCTTAAGAAGTTGTTAAGTTTTGCCAGCTTTAATGGTGGCGATATCAACATAAAGGGAGAACACATCATGAAGAAAATCGCCGCAATTACCGCGATCGTTGCTTTAGTTTCTATGCCGGTACTGGCTGCCGAACAGGGTGGTTTCTCCGGCCCTGGCGCAACGCAAACCAGCCAGACAGCCGCGCAAAAAGGCGGCTTTATTGGCCCGAACGGCAGCGTGACGACGGTAGAGAATGCGAAATCCCTGCGTGACGACACCTGGGTGACCCTGCGCGGTAAAATCGTTGAGCGTATTTCCGACGATCTTTATAAATTTCAGGATGCCTCCGGCACGGTGAATGTCGATATTGACCACAAGCGCTGGAATGGCGTCACCGTGACGCCGAAGGATACGGTGGAAATTCAGGGTGAGGTCGATAAAGACTGGAACTCGGTGGAAATCGACGTGAAACAGATAAGCAAAGTCGCCCCGTAAAGCCTCTGAGCGGGCCGCCGTCGCCGCTCTCCATTGCAGAATCCTCAACCGGTCTAACGCCCTGTGACTCAGGGCGTTAGATAGGGTATTATCGCGGGTAGTTTTGCCGTCCGAACGGTCGGTACGCAGATTGAGGATTCACGATTAATGAGCGATATGGCAGAGCGCCTTGCGCTGCATGAATTTACGGAAAACGCCTACCTGAATTATTCCATGTACGTCATCATGGACAGGGCGTTGCCGTTCATTGGCGATGGCCTGAAACCGGTCCAGCGGCGCATCGTTTATGCGATGTCCGAGCTGGGTCTGAACGCCACCGCTAAATTCAAAAAATCCGCCCGCACCGTCGGTGACGTGCTGGGTAAATATCACCCGCACGGCGACAGCGCCTGCTATGAGGCGATGGTGCTGATGGCGCAGCCGTTCTCTTACCGCTACCCGCTGGTGGACGGTCAGGGCAACTGGGGCGCCCCGGACGATCCCAAATCCTTCGCCGCGATGCGTTATACCGAATCCCGCCTGTCAAAGTATGCGGAGCTGCTGCTGGGCGAGCTGGGCCAGGGAACCGTTGACTGGGTGCCTAACTTTGACGGTACGATGCAGGAGCCGAAAATGCTGCCTGCGCGTTTACCGAATATTCTGCTCAACGGCACCACCGGCATCGCCGTGGGGATGGCAACCGATATTCCGCCGCACAACCTGCGCGAAGTTGCCAAAGCGGCCATCACCCTGATTGAAAAGCCGCAGACTTCGCTCGACGAGCTGCTGGATATCGTTCACGGACCGGATTACCCCACCGAAGCTGAAATCATTACCCCGCGCGCCGAGATCCGCAAAATCTATCAGAACGGCCGCGGCTCGGTACGCATGCGCGCGGTCTGGAAAAAAGAGGACGGCGCGGTGGTGATTAGCGCGCTGCCGCACCAGGTTTCCGGCGCCCGCGTGCTGGAGCAAATCGCCGCGCAGATGCGCAATAAAAAGCTGCCGATGGTTGACGATCTGCGCGACGAGTCGGATCACGAAAACCCGACCCGGCTGGTGATCGTTCCGCGCTCCAATCGCGTGGATATGGATCAGGTCATGAACCATCTGTTCGCGACCACCGATCTTGAAAAAAGCTATCGCATCAACCTGAATATGATTGGCCTGGACAATCGTCCGGCGGTCAAAAACCTGCTGGAGATCCTGACGGAGTGGCTCACCTTCCGTCGCGATACCGTCCGTCGCCGCCTGAACTATCGTCTGGAGAAGGTGCTCAAGCGCCTGCATATCCTTGAGGGTTTGCTGGTTGCGTTCCTGAACATCGATGAAGTGATCGAAATCATCCGCCACGAAGATGAGCCCAAGCCGGCCCTGATGTCGCGCTTTGGCATCAGCGAAACGCAGGCGGAAGCCATCCTCGAACTGAAGCTGCGTCATCTCGCCAAGCTGGAAGAGATGAAAATCCGCGGCGAGCAGGGCGAGCTGGAAAAAGAGCGCGATAGTCTGCAGGCTATTCTGGCGTCCGAGCGCAAGATGAATAACCTGCTGAAGAAAGAGCTGCAGACCGATGCCGACACGTTTGGCGATGACCGCCGTTCGCCGCTGCGCGAGCGTGAAGAAGCGAAGGCGATGAGCGAACACGATATGCTGCCGTCTGAACCGGTGACGATTGTGCTGTCGCAAATGGGCTGGGTACGCAGCGCCAAAGGTCATGACATTGACGCTCAGGGGCTAAGCTATAAAGCCGGCGACAGCTGGAAAGCATCGTCGAAGGGCAAGAGCAATCAGCCGGTGGTGTTTATTGATACCACCGGGCGCAGCTACGCCATCGATCCGATTACGCTGCCATCGGCCCGCGGCCAGGGCGAGCCGATTACCGGCAAGCTTACGCTGCCGCCGGGCGCCAGCGTCGAACATATGCTGATGGAAGGCGACGACCAGAAGCTGCTGATGGCCTCCGACGCCGGCTACGGCTTTGTCTGCACCTTCAACGACCTCGTCGCGCGCAACCGTGCCGGTAAGGCGCTGATCTCGCTGCCGGAAAATGCGCGGGTGATGCCGCCGCTGGTGATTGAAGACGAGTCCGACATGCTGCTGGCTATCACCTCTGCCGGACGCATGCTGATGTTCCCGGTCAGCGATCTGCCGCAGCTGTCGAAAGGCAAAGGCAATAAAATTATCAATATTCCGTCTGCGGATGCCGCTTCCGGGCAGGATGGCCTGGCGCATCTGTTTGTGCTGCCGCCGCAGAGTACGCTGACGATCCACGTCGGCAAACGGAAGATCAAGCTGCGTCCGGAAGAGCTGCAAAAAGTCACCGGCGAGCGCGGTCGCCGCGGTTCGCTGATGCGTGGACTGCAGAAAATCGATCGTGTGGACATTGATTCGCCTCATCGCGCCTCGGCGGGCGATAGCGAAGAGTAATATGGGCATCCTCCTCCGCAGGGAAGAGGATGTTAACATTTGCCGCCAAACCGTTGTTTATTCGGCCGTTGCGATTAACAATAGACGCAAAATCATTCAAGATAGCCCGGGGGAGTCAGTCGCTCCCGGCGTCTTCAACGGGCGAACAGCGAATCTGTATCCTGATTAATACCAGCGGCGGCCCGTAAGGGTCGGACAGTGCAGCCTGCGCGCGAGCAGCCTGCGGTATAACGGGTATTATTCTCTGCGGTTTGGGTTTTAGAGGTAGCTATGCTATTTATTTTTCGACTAATTATCGTTGTTATTTACTGTATTTTTGTCTGCATATTTGGCTGTATTTACTGCTTATTCAGCCCGCGTAACCCGAAACACGTGGCGACCTTTGGCCATCTTTTTGGTCGGCTCTCTCCGGTATTCGGTCTGAAGGTGGAAACGCGCAAGCCCGCCGATGCGGAAAGCTATGGCAACGCGATATACATCGCTAATCACCAGAACAACTATGATATGGTGACGGCAGCAAACATCGTGCAGCCGCCAACCGTCACCGTGGGTAAAAAGAGCCTGATGTGGGTTCCGTTTTTTGGCCTGCTGTACTGGCTGACGGGGAACCTGCTGATCGATCGTAATAACCGGGCGAAGGCGCACGGGACGATCGCTCAGGTGGTGAATACGTTTAAAAAACGCAAAATATCTTTTTGGATGTTCCCGGAAGGAACGCGCAGCCGTGGCCGTGGCCTGCTGCCGTTTAAAACCGGTGCTTTTCACGCGGCTATCGCCGCTGGTGTGCCGATTATTCCGGTATGCGTTTCCAATACATCGAATAAAATTAATCTCAATCGCCTGAAAAACGGTCTGGTGATTGTTGAAATGCTGCCGCCGGTTGATACCAGCGAGTTTGGTAAAGACGGCGTTCGCGCGCTGGCGAAACACTGCCGCGAGCTGATGGCTGCGAAGATTGAAGAGCTGGATCGCGAAGTAGCGGAACGTGAAGCCGCGGGTATGAAATAAACAGGAAACGCCGGGCTAACGCGAGCCTGGTGCTAGCGGGAAACGAATTCCCTTTTTGATTTATCAGTATTTCATGGAGTTAATATGTCACTCAGTCGGCGTCAGTTTATTAAGGCTTCAGGCGTAGCGCTGTGCGCGGGAGCCGCGCCGCTGAACGCACATGCCGCCGGCCAACAGCCAGCACTGCCCGTTCCTCCGCTGCTCGAATCCCGCCGAGGCCAGCCGCTGTTTTTGACCCTGCAGCGCGCGCACTGGTCATTTACGCCGGGCACCCGCGCGTCGGTGTGGGGCGTAAACGGTCGCTATCTTGGGCCGACTATTCGCGTGTGGAACGGCGATGACGTTAAGCTGATTTACAGCAACCGCCTGGCTGAAAACGTCGCCATGACCATTCGCGGCCTGCAGGTTCCCGGCCCGCTGATTGGCGGCGCGGCGCGGATGATGTCGCCGAACGCCGACTGGGCGCCGGTGCTGCCTATCCGCCAGAGCGCCTCCACCCTGTGGTATCAGGCGAATACGCCAAACCATATGGCCAAACAGGTCTACAACGGCCTGGCGGGGATGTGGCTGGTGGAAGACGAGGTCAGCAAAAATCTGCCCATTCCTAACCACTACGGCGTGGATGATTTTCCGGTCATTATTCAGGACAAGCGGCTGGATAATTGCGGCACGCCGGAATACAGCGAGCCCGGCAGCGGCGGCTTCGTCGGCGATACGCTGCTGGTTAATGGCGTACAGGGCCCGTACGTAGAGGTCTCGCGCGGCTGGGTGCGTCTGCGCCTGCTGAACGCCTCTAACTCCCGCCGCTATCAGCTGCAGATGAGCGATGGCCGACTGCTGCACGTTATCTCCGGCGATCAGGGGTTTCTGCCGGCGCCGGTTTCGCTGAAACAGCTCTCTCTGGCTCCCGGCGAGCGGCGTGAGATCCTGGTGGACATGACCAACGGCGATGAGGTGTCGATTACCTGCGGCGAAGCGGCGAGCATCGTCGATCGCATTCGCGGTTTCTTCGAGCCCTCGAGCATTCTGATTTCGACGCTGCTGTTAACCCTGCGCCCAACGGGCCTGCTGCCGCTGGTCACCGACAGCCTGCCGGTACGCCTGCTGCCGACGGATATTTTGACCGGGACGCCGACCCGCAGCCGCGATATCTCGCTCGGCGACGATCCGGGGATTAACGGTCAGCTCTGGGATCCGCAGCGCATCGATATTACCGCCCAGCAGGGAACCTGGGAGCGCTGGACGGTACGCGCCGACAGACCGCAGTCGTTCCATATCGAAGGGGTGATGTTCCAGGTGCGCAACGTCAACGGTTCCACGCCGTTCCCGGAAGACCGCGGCTGGAAAGATACCGTCTGGATCGACGGGCAGGTGGAGCTGCTGGTGTACTACGCCCAGCCCTCCTGGTCACACTTCCCGTTCCAGTTCCTTAGCCAGACGCTGGAGCTCGCCGACCGCGGCTCGATTGGCCAGATCCTGGTTAACCCGGCGCCGTAATACCCGCTACCCTAACCGGCCAACGGTTAGGGTAAGAGAAAAACTCCCTTCATTTCCTGTGGCAATCCGGCTTATAATCGCCGCCCTTTGGTTATTTTTTTATCATTTTTTCCCCCGGAAGCAATATGAGCGCAATATCCCTGATCCAACCGGATCGTGACCTTTTTTCCTGGCCGCAATACTGGGCCGCCTGTTTTGGCCCCGCGCCGTTTTTACCCATGTCACGCGAAGAGATGGATCAACTTGGCTGGGATAGCTGCGACATCATTCTGGTAACCGGCGATGCGTATGTCGATCACCCAAGCTTCGGCATGGCTATCTGCGGCCGCATGCTGGAGGCGCAGGGGTTCCGCGTCGGGATTATTTCCCAACCGGACTGGAATAATAAAGATGACTTTATGCGCCTGGGTAAACCGAACCTGTTCTTCGGCGTAACCGCCGGCAACATGGACTCGATGATCAACCGCTACACCGCCGACCGCAAGCTGCGCCATGACGACGCCTATACCGCGGGCAACGTCGCCGGCAAGCGCCCGGATCGCGCGACTCTGGTCTATACCCAGCGCTGTAAAGAGGCGTGGAAAGACGTCCCGGTTATTCTCGGCGGCATTGAGGCCAGCCTGCGTCGCACCGCGCACTATGACTACTGGTCCGATACCGTGCGCCGCTCGGTGCTGGTTGATTCGAAGGCCGATATGCTGATGTTCGGCAACGGTGAACGCCCGCTGGTAGAAGTGGCGCACCGCCTGGCCGCGGGCGAGCCGATTACGCAGATTCGCGACGTGCGCAATACCGCAATCATGGTGAAAGAAGCGCTGCCGGGCTGGAGCGGCGTCGATTCCACCCGTCTCGACACTCCGGGCAAAATTGATCCGATCCCGCATCCGTACGGCGAAGATCTGCCGTGTGCGGACAACAAAACCGTTCAGCCGGCAAAACAAGAGGTTAAACCGGTCACCGTTCAGCCGCCGCGCCCGAAACCGTGGGAAAAAACCTACGTCCTGCTGCCGTCCTTTGAGAAGGTCAAAGGGGATAAGGTCCTGTACGCCCACGCGTCGCGTATTCTCCATCATGAAACCAACCCGGGCTGCGCGCGCGCGCTGATGCAAAAGCACGGCGAGCGCTATATTTGGGTTAACCCGCCGGCCATTCCGCTGTCGACGGAGGAGATGGATAGCGTGTTTGCGCTGCCGTATCAGCGCATTCCGCACCCGGCGTACGGCGATAGCCGCATCCCGGCATATGAGATGATCCGCTTCTCTATCAATATTATGCGCGGCTGCTTTGGCGGCTGTTCCTTCTGTTCGATAACCGAGCATGAAGGGCGCATTATTCAGAGCCGTTCCGAAGATTCGATCATTAACGAAATCGAGGCGATTCGTGACACGGTTCCCGGCTTCACCGGGGTGATTTCCGACCTCGGCGGCCCAACGGCCAATATGTATATGCTGCGCTGCAAGTCGCCGCGTGCGGAGCAGACCTGCCGTCGCCTGTCGTGCGTATATCCGGACATCTGCCCGCATATGGATACCAACCACGAGCCGACGATTAATCTTTATCGCCGCGCCCGCGATCTGAAGGGGATCAAGAAAATCCTCATTGCTTCCGGGGTGCGCTATGACATTGCCGTGGAGGATCCGCGCTATATCAAAGAGCTGGCGACCCACCACGTCGGCGGCTATCTGAAGATCGCCCCTGAGCATACCGAAGAAGGGCCGCTGTCGAAGATGATGAAGCCGGGGATGGGCAGCTACGATCGCTTCAAAGAGCTGTTCGATAGCTACTCAAAACAGGCGGGGAAAGAGCAGTATCTGATCCCGTACTTTATCTCCGCGCACCCGGGCACCCGCGATGAAGATATGGTGAACCTTGCGCTGTGGCTGAAGAAAAACCGTTTCCGTCTGGATCAGGTGCAGAACTTCTATCCGTCGCCGCTGGCGAACTCAACCACCATGTATTACACCGGCAAAAACCCGCTGAGCAAAATTGGTTATAAAAGCGAAGACGTGGTGGTACCGAAAGGGGATAAGCAGCGCCGCCTGCATAAAGCGCTGCTGCGCTACCACGATCCGGCAAACTGGGTCCTGATCCGCCAGGCGCTGGAGGCGATGGGTAAAAAGCACCTGATCGGCTCACGCCGCGACTGCCTGGTGCCTGCGCCGACGCTGGACGAGATGCGTGAAGCGCGTCGCCAGAATCGCCATACTCGCCCGGCCTTGACAAAGCATACGCCGGTTGAGCATCAGCGGCAGACGCCTGCCGGCGGAGCGAAAAAACGCGTTCGCTCAGCGTCCCGCTAAGGCGAAGTGCCCCGGCAGCACAGGGCTTGCCGGGGTGATGGAGTAAAGGGATGAGGTTGCCCGGAGAGGGCGGCCGCTGCGCCACCGTCCGGGATAACCGAAAAACCGCCCTGCGGTCAGGAAGGAAGGTTAACCGCCAAACTGGTCAGGGTCTGGCCCGAGGCGCTTGTTAATATCCAGCTTCGCCATTGCTCCCAGTTCGTCTTTATCGAGACGGAAGTCCCAGACGTTAAAGTTCTCCACGATACGCGAAGGGGTCACCGATTTAGGGATCACCACCAGGCCGTTATCGAGATGCCAACGGATCACAATCTGCGCCGGCGTCTTGCCGTACTTATCGGCCAGCTCGCGGACGATTTTCTGATCGAATACGCCTTCGCCCCCCTGAGCCAGCGGGCTCCAGGATTCGGTCTGGATTTTGTGCGTCGCGTTCCAGGCGTGCAGCTGGCGCTGTTGCAGCAGGGGATGGAGTTCGACCTGATTAATAACCGGTACCACGCCGGTTTCATCGAGCAGCCGCTGCAGATGGTGGACCTGGAAATTACAGACGCCAATGCTTTTTGCCAGCCCCTGTTTTTGGAGCTCAATCATGCCCTTCCAGGCTTCAACAAAATGGTCGATCGCCGGAACCGGCCAGTGCATTAAATACAAATCGACGTAGTCGAGCTGCAGCTTGTTCAGGCTCTCCTGCAGCGCTTCGTGCGGGCGTTTTTGATCGTCGTTCCATAGCTTGGTGGTGATAAACAGCTCATCGCGAGGGACGTCAGCCTGGCTCAGCGCGCTGCCGACGCCGGCTTCGTTTTGGTACGCGGCGGCGGTGTCAAAAGAGCGATAACCGACTTCCAGCGCCTTGTGAATGGCGGAGACGACCTCCTCGTTGCCTGCTTTCCACACGCCGAGGCCCAGCTGTGGCATCAGGTTGCCGTCGTGCAGTTTTATCACGGTTGGATGTGTCATGCCTTCCTCCTGTTAATGAAACTTAGCGGGGTACATTTCGCTAAGGGGTAGCATTAAGTCTGGACGAAATAGCTAAAAACGGTAGTTAAACTCCTCTCCTTCGCGTCCGATGACCCGAAGGAGAGGGCGTATCAGCAGGGGAGAATTAGCGTGCAGCCTCGTAAATACGGCGGCTGACGTCGAGAGTGATATCCTGGTTTTCACCGAGCTGAGTCATCCCGTGCTCTTCCAGTTTAGCCAACAGCGCCGGGATGGAGCTACCGTCAAGACCGTAGCCGCTCAGGCGAGTCGGTACGCCGAGCTGCTCGAAGAAATTGCGCGTTGCGGCGATAGCCGCGTCGATACGCTCATCTTCAGAACCTTCGGTGATATTCCACACGCGGGCGGCGTATTGCAGCAGCTTAGCGCGTTTGGTATCGCGTTTTTCATTCCACAGCACCGGCAGAACAATGGCCAGAGTCTGGGCATGGTCAAGGCCGTGCATGGCGGTAAGCTCATGTCCCAGCATATGCGTTGCCCAGTCCTGCGGAACGCCGGCGCCGATCAGGCCGTTTAACGCCTGGGTCGCGGCCCACATAATGTTGGCGCGCACGTCGTAGTTTTCCGGCTCTTTCAGCGCTTTCGGGCCATCTTCGATCAGGGTCAGCAGGATGCCTTCGGCAAAGCGGTCCTGGATTTTGCCATCAACCGGATAGGTTACGTACTGCTCAACGGTATGGACAAATGCGTCAACCACGCCGTTGGCAACCTGACGCGGAGGCAGGGTGTAGGTGTAGACCGGATCGAGAATCGCAAACACCGGCTGCACGTGGGAAGACATAAAGGCGCGCTTGTCCCCGGTGGTTTTACGTGAAACTACGGCACCTTTATTGGACTCGGAGCCGGTCGCCGGCAGCGTCAGCACGGAACCCATCGGGATGGCGCTTTTGACATTTTTACCGTAGGTTTCGAGGATTTCCCACGGATCGACGCTTTCATCATAATGCGCGGCGGCCGCGATAAATTTCGTCCCGTCGAGCACGGAACCGCCGCCAACCGCCAGCAGGAAGGTGATCTGCTGTTCACGGGCAATTTTGACCGCGTTCATCAGCGTTTCGTAGGATGGGTTCGGTTCAATACCGCCGAATTCCAGCACCTCAAAATCGCTGAGCGCGCTCAGGGCCTGATCCAGCACGCCGGTTTTTTTCACGCTGCCGCCGCCGTAGGTGACCAGAATACGGGCTCCCGCCGGGATTTGATCGCGCAGGTTTTCGATGGCACCTTTACCAAAGAGGATACGGGTTGGGGTATACAGATCGAAATTGTTCATTGCTCATCACCTCAATAAGAGAAAACTGCCGGCAGAGAAGATATCCCGGCCAGATGACGGACATTGTGGTCCCCTCATCCGTTCCCCTCAATGCACATTCCTGCCGATGTCTTGCCCATTTCTCCGTGGGGCTGGAGAAAAAGCTGCGGAGTGCGCACAATGAAGTCGTGAAAAAACGACTGGAGAGTCACCGTAAATGAAGCGTTCCCAGATATGTCAGCTGCTAACTGAAAAGGTTAACAATCTGAAAAATAACGAAGAAAAACTCAGCGAACTCCTGCCTGATATTCGGTTATTGTACGGCACGCAGCCGGGAACGCGCACGCCGGTGATGTATCAGCCAGGCATCGTTTTTCTCTTTTCGGGTCATAAAATTGGTTACATAAATGAGCGGACTTTTCGTTACGACACCAATGAATATCTGCTGCTGACGGTACCGCTGCCGTTTGAGTGCGAGACCTTCGCGACGCCGGAGGTTCCGCTGGCGGGGCTACGGCTGAACGTTGATATTCTGCAGCTGCAGGAGCTGCTGATGGATATTGGCGAGGATGAGCGCTTCCAGCCGGCGGTGGCATCGAGCGGAATCAACTCGGCGGCGCTCTCTGAGGAGATTTTGTGCGCCGCTGAACGGCTGCTGGACGTGATGGAGCGGCCGCTGGATGCGCGCATTCTGGGCAAACAGATTATTCGCGAGATGCTTTACTACGTGCTGACCGGGCCGTGCGGCGGGGCGCTGCTGGCGCTGGTGAGCCGGCAAACCCACTTCAGCCTGATCAGCCGCGTCCTCAAGCGCATTGAAAGCCAGTACACCGAGAACCTGAGCGTCGATCAGCTGGCGGCAGAGGCCAACATGAGCGTCTCGGCGTTTCATCACAATTTTAAATCGGTCACCAGCACATCACCGCTGCAGTATCTGAAAAGCTATCGCCTGCATAAGGCGAGGATGCTGATGATCCACGACGGGATGAAGGCCAGCGCGGCGGCGATGCGCGTAGGCTACGAAAGCGCGTCGCAGTTCAGCCGGGAGTTTAAGCGCTATTTTGGTATGACGCCGGGCGAAGATGCGGCGCGGATCAGAACGATTCAGGGGATGTGACAGGAAGCGTACGCTCCGGGGAAGGCGCGCCGGCGCCCTCCCGGGAAGGTCAATCAGGCGCTGCAGAACTTTTTCTTAATGACCACCACCAGCGTACCCAGCAGGCCGGCAACCAGCAGAGCGATAGGCAGGATCATCAGGCAGGTCATCACCTGATCTTCGTGGCGCTTGACGAAAGGGATCATGCTCAGCGCATATCCGAGTCCGGTAACCACGCCGACCCACAGCAGCGCGCTGAGCCAGTTGAAGAACTGGAAGCGGCGGTTGGAGAGCCCGGAAATACCGGCCATTGTTGGCAGCAGGGTGCGCACAAAGGCCAGGAAACGCCCGGCCAGCAGGGCCAGCAGCCCATGCTTATCAAACATGCAGGTCGCGCGCTGATGATATTTTTGCGGTAGATGGGAAAGCCAGCCCTTAACGGTCTCGGTATTGCCGAGCCAGCGCCCCTGGACATAGCTCAGCCAGCAGCCGAGGCTGGCCGCCGTCGTCAGAATGGCGAGGGTGGGCACAAAGTCCATGACGCCTTTAGCAATCAGCGCGCCGGCGAGCAGCAGCAGGCTGTCACCGGGTAAAAATGAGGCCGGCAGCAGACCGTTCTCGAGAAACAGGGTCGCGAACATGACCAGATATACAACGCCCACAACGTGAGGGTTCGCCAATGCGGCAAAATCATGTTGCCAGAGCGCGGCGACAATCTCTTGAATAACAACCATGGACTTTCCTAAGTGGTACCGTATTTTTGACTAGTGTACTCCTGAAGAGGCCCGAACACCTTGATCCCGGGCGCAACAAAAGCGGCCGCCTCTAACAGAACGTCCGCAATTATTGCCACTGGCTGTCACTTTACACGATACGCGCGAAGCCCGCCGCTAAATCCGCCAACAGATCGTCAACATTTTCTAAACCGATATGGACGCGGATCAGGGTGCCGCTGAAATCGACTTCAGCCTCAGGACGGATGGCGGCGATGTGCTCCGGCTGGTTAGCCAGGATCAGCGATTCAAACCCGCCCCAGGAGTAGGCCATGCTGAACAGGCTGAAGTTGTCCAGATAAGCGGACAGCTCGGCATCGTTCAGCCGCTTATTGAGAATAAACGAGAACAGACCGCTGCTGCCGGTAAAGTCGCGCTTCCAGAACTCATGCCCTTTGCTGCCCGGCAGCGCTGGATGGTTGACCCGCGCCACCTGCGGGTGCTGCGCCAGCCATTCGGCGATGCGCAGGCTGCTCTCGTGGTGCTGACGCAGGCGCACGCCGAGGGTGCGCAGGCCGCGGCTGGTCATATAGGCGGTATCCGCGTCGAGCATCTGCCCCATCAGATAGGCGTTCTCACGCAGCTGGTCCCAGCAGCGCGCGTTGGCGACCGCGGTGCCGACCATCGCATCGGAGTGGCCAATCAGGTATTTGGTGCCGGCCTGAATAGAGATATCGACGCCGAAATCCAGCGCCCTGAACAGCACGCCTGCCGCCCAGGTGTTGTCGATCATGATGATTGCCTCCGGGGCAACGCTGCGCACGGCCGCGACGATCGCCGGAACATCGTGGACCTCCATAGTTATCGACCCCGGAGATTCGAGAAATACCACGCGGGTATTCGGCTGGACCAGACGGGCGATATCGGCGCCAATCAGCGGATCGAACCAGCCGGTGCTCACGCCGAGTCTGGCAAGCACTTTGGTACTAAAATCCTGGCTCGGCTCATAGGCGGTATTGGTCATCAGAACGTGGTCGCCCTGCTCAACAAACGCCAGAATCGTATTGGCCACCGCCGCCGCGCCGCAGGGGAACAGGGCGCAGCCGGCGCCGCCTTCCAGCTCGCACATGGCTTCCTGCAGCGAGAAGTGGGTCAGCGTGCCGCGGCGGCCGTAAAACAGCTCGCCTTTCGCCCGGTTGCGGGTGGCATGTTTCTTATCTTCGACGGTATCGAATACCAGCGATGAAGCGCGCTGAATCACGCTGTTTACCGATCCTAAGGTATATTTTTTACTGCGCCCGGCGTGGACCAGAGCGGTATCAAGATGTTTGTCAGCCATGTTTTTGCCTGTTTTTATACGTCTGGACGTCTAAACTAGCATGAATACCCGGATGTGTACCGGCTAACGGCGGATACAGGCAAAAATTTTACCAAATCCCCGGCGGCCACTTTTTTACTGCGTAAGCGCAAGGAAAATAAACGTGATTTGCTGCACAGTGTAAATACTAATGAGAACCACTATCAATTCGATGCCGTTTTGATATTATTATGCTCAGATTTTGTGATTTACGTCCTGGAGACTCAGAGTGGGTAATAATTTGATGCAGGCGGATCTTTCCGTTTGGGGTATGTATCATCATGCCGATATTGTCGTTAAGGTCGTGATGATCGGCCTGATTCTGGCGTCGATAGTCACATGGGCTATCTTCTTCGGCAAGGGTGCGGAAATCCTCTCCAGCAAGCGCCGCCTCAAGCGCGAACAGCAGTTACTTGGCGAAGCGCGCTCCCTCGATCAGGCCAGTGATATCGCCAACGCTTTCCATCCTAAAAGCCTGAGCACGCAGCTTATCAATGAAGCGCAAAACGAGCTGGAGCTTTCGGCCGGCGTCGAAGATAACGAAGGCATTAAAGAACGTACCGGTTTCCGCCTTGAGCGCCGCGTGGCGTTTGTGGGTCGTTATATGGGCCGCGGTAACGGCTATCTGGCGACCATTGGCGCCATCTCCCCGTTCGTCGGCCTGTTTGGTACCGTCTGGGGCATCATGAACAGCTTCATCGGCATTGCCCAGACTCAGACCACCAACCTCGCGGTTGTCGCGCCTGGCATCGCGGAAGCGCTGCTGGCAACGGCAATTGGCCTGTTCGCCGCTATCCCGGCGGTGGTTATCTATAACATCTTCGCCCGTATGATCGGCAGCTACAAAGCCACCCTCGGCGACGTTGCCGCCCAGGTATTGCTGCTGCAAAGCCGCGATCTGGACCTTAGCGCCAGCGGCACTTCCCCGGTACGTACCGCGCAGAAATTACGAGTAGGTTGATGCTTTATGGCGATGCATTTTAACGAAAACCTCGATGATAACGGCGAAATGCACGATATTAACGTGACGCCGTTTATCGACGTCATGCTCGTGCTGCTGATTATCTTTATGGTGGCGGCTCCGCTGGCGACGGTTGATGTGAAGGTGAACCTGCCCGCGTCCTCCAGCCAGCCGCAGCCGCGTCCGGAAAAGCCGATCTATCTGTCGGTGAAAGCGGATAAAGCCATGTTCCTCGGCAACGATCCGGTCACCGAAGAGAACATGATCGGCGCGCTGGATACGCTGACTGAAGGTAAGAAAGACACCACCGTCTTCTTCCGCGCGGATAAAACCGTGGACTATGAGACGATGATGAAGGTCATGGATACCCTGCATCAGGCGGGTTATCTGAAGATTGGTCTGGTGGGCGAAGAGACCGTTAAAGCGCAGTAGCCCTCACCGACATCTCTCCCCAGGCTGGCCTTGTGCCAGCCTTTTTTATGTCTGCCGATCCGCGCGCTGACGGGATGTTGCATTCACGCTGGCAGGTTGCGATATAATGCCGGTCGTTTTTTTTAACTTACAGGGTCTTATGGAACGTTTTCTGGAAAATGCCATGTACGCCTCACGCTGGCTGCTGGCACCGGTTTATTTTGGCCTCTCTCTGGGGCTGGTGGCGCTATCGATCAAATTTTTTCAGGAGATTCTCCACATCCTGCCGCATATCTTCAGCGTGGGGGAGTCGGACCTGATTCTTACCCTGCTGTCGCTGGTGGATATGACGCTGGTCGGCGGTCTGCTGGTGATGGTGATGTTCTCGGGTTATGAAAACTTTGTCTCGCAGCTGGATATCAACGAGGGTAAAGAGAAGCTCAGCTGGCTGGGGAAAATGGACGCCACCTCGCTGAAAAATAAGGTGGCGGCCTCCATCGTCGCTATCTCCTCGATCCACCTGCTGCGGGTGTTTATGGATGCGAAGAACGTGCCGGACAACAAGCTGATGTGGTACGTCATTATCCACCTGACATTCGTGCTGTCGGCGTTTGTGATGGGCTATCTCGATCGCCTGACCAAAGTTAAGCACTGATCCCTGCTTGCCCGGCAGCGTTTGGCTACCGGGCCAGCGATTTACTTATCCGACGAAGCCTGCCACAAATTCAGCTCACCATCCGCCACGTGCTGGTCGATCTGCGTCAGCTCTTCGGCGCTGAAAGTCAGGTTTTCCAGCGCCTTTACGTTCTCTTCTAGCTGCTGCGGACGGCTGGCGCCAATCAGTACCGACGTCACCCGGCTGTCTTTCAGCAGCCAGCTCAGCGCCATTTGCGCCATGCTCTGACCGCGGCCGTGCGCCATCTCCTGCAGCAGGCGCAGGCTCCGGACGTTTGGCTCGCTGAGCATATTTTCCGTCAGGCCACGATCTCTCTTCCCTTCATAAAACATTCGCGAACCTTCCGGGATCTGCTGGAGATACTTGCCGGTCAGCAGGCCCTGTGCCAGCGGCGTAAAGGCGATGCAGCCTACGCCGTGCTCCTCCAGCGTATCCAACAATCCGCTACTGTCGACCCAGCGGTTAAGCAGGTTATAGGAGGGTTGATGGATCAGCAGCGGAATTTTCCACTCGCGCAGGAGCGCGGCCATCTGCTGCGTGCGTTCCGGCGAATAGGAGGAGATGCCGACGTACAGGGCCTTACCGCTCTGCACCGCCTGCGCCAGCGCTGCGGCGGTCTCCTCCATCGGCGTGTTCTCATCAACGCGATGAGAATAGAAAATATCGACGTAATCCAGCCCCATGCGCTGCAGGCTCTGGTCGAGGCTGGCCAGCAGATATTTTCGTGAACTGCCGGAACCATAGGGCCCCGGCCACATGGAATAGCCGGCTTTGGTCGAGATAATGAGTTCGTCACGGTGGGCGGCAAACTCTTCCCGCAGCAGGCGGCCAAAGTTTTCCTCGGCGCTGCCGGGCGGCGGCCCGTAGTTATTGGCCAGGTCAAAATGGGTAATGCCCAGATCGAAGGCCTTGCGAAGCAGGGCTCGCTGGTCATCCAGCGCGTTACCGTGGCTAAAGTTATGCCACAGGCCCAGCGACAGCGCGGGCAGCTGTAGGCCGCTTTTGCCGCAGTAGCGATACTGCATCCGATCGTAGCGGCCAGGGTTAGCGAACCAGGACATGATCTCTCCTTTTTAATTTAAAACGACGTTCTACTTTAGACGCTAAGTCGCCGATGAGGCGTTTGCTGGATCACACTGCGCGAGATTTCTGGCATCCCGGCGAGCTTATGCTTTGCTTAAAGGGCCTTCACTTACGGAGAACATGCGATGACGCGACTGACGGCCAAAGATTTTCCACAACAGCTGCTCGAGTACTATGACTACTATGCCCACGGTAAAATCAGCAAACGCGAGTTTCTCCAGCTGGCGGGGAAATATGCCGTGGGCGGAATGACCGCGCTGGCGCTGTTTAACCTGCTGAAACCGAACTATGCCCTGGCGGAACAGGTGGCGTTTACCGACCCGGATATCCGCGCGGAATATATTCACTATCCCTCTCCGGACGGTCATGGCGAAGTGCGCGCTTACCTGGTGACGCCGACGAAGATGGCCGGCAAAGCCGCGGCGGTGGTGGTGGTGCATGAGAACCGCGGCCTCAATCCCTATATTGAAGACGTTGCCCGGCGGGTAGCGAAGGCGGGCTATATCGCCCTGGCGCCGGATGGCCTGAGCTCCGTCGGCGGCTATCCCGGCAATGATGATGAGGGGCGAGAGCTGCAGCAGAAAGTCGATCCCGTGAAGCTGATGAACGACTTTTTTGCCGCGGTGGCGTTTATGGCGAAGCATCCGCAGGCGACGGGAAAAGTCGGCATCACCGGTTTTTGCTACGGCGGGGGCGTTTGCAACGCCGCCGCGGTGGCGATCCCTGAACTGGCCTGCGCGGTGCCGTTCTACGGCCGACAGCCGCCGCTCAATGAAGTCGACAAGATTCAGGCGCCGCTGCTGCTGCACTACGCCGGCCTCGATAGCGGAATCAATCAGGGCTGGCCGTCCTATGAAGAGGCGCTCAAAGCGCAGCATAAGGTCTATGAGGCTTATATTTACCAGGGGGTTAATCACGGATTTCATAATGACTCCACGCCGCGCTATGACCGGGCCGCTGCGGAGCTGGCGTGGCAGAGAACCCTGGACTGGTTCGGGAAGTATTTACGCTAGCGCGATCGGCTGAAATAGCGCTACCCATTGCTTAAAAAATCGCTATATAATTTTGTATATAACGATTGAGGGGAAAGCGATGGATAACCATTTTGGTAAAGGTTTAATGGCCGGGCTGCAGGCGGCTCAGGCTGACAGCGCCAGCAGCGCCGCGAATTTCTGTGCCGACTATAAGCGCGGGTTTGTACTCGGCTATTCTCAGCGGATGTTTGAAAAAACCGGCGATCGCCAGCTTAGCGCGTGGGAGGCCGGGATTCTCACCCGTCGCTATGGCCTGGACCGGAACATGATTATGGATTTCTTTAAGGAGGGGAGTTCCTGCACTGCGATGCGCTACTTTATGGCGGGATATCGCCTGGAGCGCTAATAGCCGAAGGCCGAAGCCTTCGGCTGGCGTGGCCTTATGCCTGGCGCTTGTCTTCCGTTTGGCTGTCGAAGTCGCTGGCGCTATGGCGCTCGTGAAGCTGTTCGTCGAGCGGGCCGTTGGTGCGGTTAACGATCCGCCCGCGCTGAACCGCCGGACGGCTGCCTACGTCCTGCGCCCAGCGCAGGACGTTTTTATAGCTCCCGGCGTCGAGGAATTCAGCGGCGTTATAGACGCCACCGAGTACCACGTTGCCGTACCACGGCCAGATAGCCATATCGGCGATGGTGTACTCTTCTCCGGCAACGTAGCGGTTATCGGCGAGCCGTTTATCCAGCACGTCGAGCTGGCGCTTGGCTTCCATCGTGAAGCGGTCGATTGCGTACTCGATTTTCACCGGCGCGTAGTTGAAGAAGTGGCCAAAACCGCCGCCGAGGAACGGCGCCGCGCCCTGTAGCCAGAACAGCCAGTTCAGCGTTTCGGTGCGCCCGGCCGGATCTTTGGGCAGGAAGAAACCGAACTTCTCCGCGAGATAAAGCAGAATGCTGCCGGATTCAAACACGCGCGTTGGCGGCGTGGTTGAGCGATCGCTCAGCGCAGGGATTTTTGAGTTCGGGTTCACCGCAACAAAGCCGCTTGAGAACTGATCGCCTTCGCCGATCCGGATCAGCCAGGCGTCATATTCCGCATCGCTTACTCCCAGCGCCAGCAGCTCTTCCAGCAGGATCGTCACCTTCTGGCCGTTAGGCGTTCCCAGGGAGTAGAGCTGAAGCGGATGTGAGCCGACCGGCAGCTCTTGTTCATGAGTTGCGCCGGAGACAGGACGGTTGATGTTGGCGAACGCGCCGCCGTTGTTCTGCTTCCATTCCCACACTTTCGGGGGTTGGTAGTTATTCTCTGACATGCTGGTCTGCCTTTGTAGTGAGGTGTTCAGGGAGTGTAGCAGGTGGAATATTAAGGATTTAACAGTGTGAGGCTTATTCACCCGCTGCCGATATTCCCGGACGGCTTCCCCGGCCGCGTTACGCTCGCCGGGGCAGCGCCCTAAATCAGGCCATTATCCGCGCGGCCCAGACGCTGATATCGTCGCCGCTGCCGAGATCCGCCTGCACCAGCCCGTTGACCATAAAGGTCGGCGACACGTGGATACCGTTCTGGCGCGCATATTTGCTATGCCATTTGATCTCCGTCTGCAGCTCCGGGCGGGCGAACGCGGCGGAAAGCAGAACGTGGCTGTAGCGCTCGATACGCTCAACAATTTGCTGCGGAGTGGCGTTCATATTCGGCCCGCTGCAGTGGTCGGTAAATTCGAATTCTTCGCGATGGTCGGCAACCGCTTTCAGCACCTTATGCGCCTGCTCTCTGCCGTGCGGCAGGGTGGAGGCCGCCAGAATACAGCGCACGATGACCCCCGAGAACATATGCCAGGGCTGGGACTGCAGGCGAACTTTGATGGTCACGTTATCCGCGCCGACCTCGTCGAGCAGGTCGTCGAGCTTGTTGAATGCGCGTACCGAATACGGGCAGGTTGGCTCCAGGAAAACCTCAAAAGTACGCGGACCATGTCCCCAGACCAGCGGTTGTGCTTGCAGATGTGGTTGTGTGCTCATAATCAACTCCTGACGTTAATTCGCTATTTGTTGTTATATCTCAGATAAACGATATCACTTTTGCCCTGCGGCGCAGGGTTATTTTCCGTAAGGGCACAATTAGCGAATCGAATGAGTGGTATCATTATTCCACCTCTGTCTGGTAAGTGCCTGCGGCAGGATAAGAAGAGGGAGTTTTGTTCCGCCAACTGCCCGGGCTGCATTAATTTGAGGTCAGGCTAATGAGTAAAGGATCGACAAGCAGTGATGCCCCTTTTGGTACATTGTTAGGCTACGCGCCGGGCGGCGTGGCAATCTATTCATCGAACTACAGCAGCTTAAATCCGCAAGACTATCCGGATGACGCCACGTTCCGCAGCTATATCAATAATGAGTATATGGGGCACAAATGGCAGTGCGTTGAGTTCGCGCGCCGCTTCCTGTTTCTCACCTACGGTTTTGTCTTCACCGACGTCGGCATGGCGTATGAAATCTTCTCCCTGCGCTTTCTGCGCGAGGTGGTTAACGACAACATTCTGCCGCTGCAGGCCTTTGCTAACGGCTCGCGTCGTCCGCCGATGGTGGGTTCCCTGCTGATCTGGCAGAAGGGCGGCGAGTTCAAGCATACCGGCCACGTGGCGGTGATTACGCAGCTGGTGGGTAATAAGGTCAGGATCGCCGAGCAAAACGTTATCCACACGCCGCTGCCGCAGGGCCAGCAGTGGACCCGTGAATTAACCCTCGACGTGAAGGACGGCATCTACACCCTCAAAGATACCTTTACGGACACTCAGATCCTTGGCTGGATGATCCAGACCGCCGATACCGAGCACAGCCTGCCGCAGCCGGTGCTGCCGGGCGAGGCGATGGCCATTCGGGGCGCCCGGCTGCCGAATAACGGGCAGTTTCGCGGTAAGTGGCTGAACGAGAAAGATACGCTGCAGAAAGCCTACGTTGACGCCAACGGCCACTTTATTAATGCCGATCCCTACCAGTATTTCACCATTACCGAAAGCGCCGAGCAGGAGCTGATCAAAGCGACCAACGAGCTGCATTTGATGTACCTGCACGCCACCGATAAGGTGATGAAAGACGACAGCCTGCTGGCGCTGTTCGATATCCCCAAAATTCTCTGGCCGCGTCTGCGCCTCTCATGGCAGCGACGTCGCCACCATATGATTACCGGCCGCATGGATTTCTGTATGGATGAGCGCGGGCTGAAGGTCTATGAATACAATGCCGACTCCGCCTCCTGCCATACCGAAGGCGGGCTGATCCTCGAACAGTGGCTGAAACAGGGCTACTACGGCAGCGGGCATAACCCGGCGGAAGATCTGCTGGATGAGCTGGCGGGCGCGTGGAAGCACAGCCGGGCGCGGCCTTTTGTGCACATCATGCAGGATAAGGATCTGGAGGAGAACTACCACGCGCTGTTTATCCAGCGTTCGCTCACCCAGGCCGGATTCGACAGCAAAATCCTCTTTGGTCTTGATGAGCTGCGCTGGGATGCCGCCGGGCAGCTGATTGACGGCGACGGGCGCCTGGTTAACTGCGTCTGGAAAACCTGGGCATGGGAAACCGCCATCGAGCAGGTGCGTGAGGTCAGCGCTGACGAGTACGCCGCCGTGCCGATCCGCACCGGACATCCGCAAAATGAGGTGCGGCTGATTGACGTCCTGCTGCGCCCGGAGGTGCTGGTATTCGAACCGCTGTGGACGGTGATCCCCGGCAACAAGGCGATTCTGCCGGTGCTGTGGTCGCTGTTCCCGAATCATCGCTATCTGCTGGATACCGATTTCGTCGTCAACGACGATCTGGCGAAAACCGGCTATGCGGTTAAGCCTATCTCCGGGCGCTGCGGGAACAATATCGATCTGATAAGTCCTGACGATGAGGTGCTGGATAAGACCAGCGGGAAGTTTGTCGATCGCAAAAATATTTACCAGCAGCTGTGGTGCCTGCCGAAAGTGGATGGTAAATACATCCAGGTATGCACCTTTACCGTTGGCGGTAACTATGGCGGCACCTGTCTGCGCGGCGATGATTCGCTGGTCGTCAAAAAAGAGAGCGATATTGAACCGTTAATTGTGCTGAAAGACAGCGATAGACGATAATTCTGGCGGCGCCGAATCGCACGGGCCGCAAAAGCCCCGGTAAGCGTAGCGCTGCCGGGGCTTTTGCGGTAAAAATTGGTACCAAATAGTTAACAAACCACAACAACAAGACAGACAAAAAAGGAACATAATATGCACGATCGGCGACTCGCCGCCCGCGCGGGTGAACTCAAACCCTCCGCCGTCCGCGAACTTCTCAAGCACAGCAAACTGCCCGGCGTTATCTCTCTGGGTGGTGGGATCCCGGCTCCGGAGCTGTTTGATACCGAAGGTCTGAATCTGGCGGTGCAGCAGGTGATGAGCGGGCGTTTCAACGATGCGTTCCAGTACGGTTTGACCGAAGGCTATCCGCCGCTGCGTCAGGCCGTTAGCGAACTGTGTCAGGCGCGCGGCGTTGCCTGCCCGGCAAGCCATGTCTATATCACCTCAGGTTCGCAGCAGTCTTTGGATATTGTCGCGCGTACGCTGCTCGATCCGGGCGATGCGATCGTTGTCGAGCGCCCGACCTACCTGGCCGCGCTGCAGGTGTTCCAGCTGGCTCAGGCTAATATCCTCAGCGTCGATACCGACGACGACGGCATGCTGGTGGAGCAGCTGGCGGATCTGCTGGAGACCACCAGGGTGAAGGCCGTGTATCTGGTGCCAACCTTCGGCAACCCGGGCGGCAAAACCCTGAGCGCCGATCGCCGCCGTCGGGTGGTTGAGCTGGCGAAGCAGCATGATTTCGTGATTATCGAAGACGATCCCTACGGTGAAATCAGCTTTACCGACGAAGTCCGCCGCCCGCTGTATCAGTATGCGCAGGAGCTCGGCTGCGAGGAGCAGGTGGTGTACACCTCGACGTTCTCCAAGATCCTCGCCCCAGGCATGCGTATTGGCTGGATTGTGATGCCGGACTGGCTGGCGCAGCAAACGGTGATCGTTAAGCAGGCGGCGGATCTCCACACCAACATGCTGTCGCAGGTGATTACCGCGGAATATCTGGCGATGAATCGTCTGGAGAACCAGATAGCCCTGATCCGCGAAGACTATCGCAAGAAGTGCGTCGCGCTGGCCGATGCCCTTGAGAGCCAGCTTGGCGAGCATCTGGAGTTCAGCCGGCCAAAAGGCGGCATGTTCCTGTGGGCCCGTTTCCGCTATCCGTTCGATACTATGGAATGGATGAAAAAGACCCTCGAAAACGGCGTGGTCTACGTGCCGGGTGAAGCGTTCTATAACGACAATCCGGACACCCGCACGCTGCGTCTATCCTACTCAACGGTGTCGGAAGCGGGTCTGCTGACCGCCGTCGAGCGCCTGGCGAAATCGCTGTAACGACCGCGCTTTCACTCCGCGTCGCGAAACGGCGCGGAGCCTTCACGCTTTCCCGCAGAACGGTGAGTTGTAGAAGAGGGTATCGGGTGCAGCTGGAACAGCCCGTAGCGCTGCACGACGAGCGCATACGGGCATGTAAAATAAGAGAAGGGAACTGCGCGCCGGGGTTTAGTCCTGCTCGCTGATGCGATCGTCGAGCCAGATCAGCATTAATGAAGAGAGAAAAGCAACTGCCGCTGTGCCAATAAATAGCAACATAAGAAATACCTCAGAGGTTTTTAATTATTTTTCTAATTTTACCGGTGAGTGGGTGTTTTTGTCGGAGATGGTGATTTTGGTTGCGTGTTGGGATGTCGCGAGGGTGAAGAAATCATCGGCATCAATATCAAAATTAAGAACTATTTCCTTATATTTCCCGCAGTTAACTAACTCTTTAGCTTCTTTCATACTACCAGCTGTAATAGTAGGCATCGTTTTATCTCGTTTGAAAAACTGATAAGCAAAATAAGAGCTTGTGCGTATCAGATCAACTACTTTTTATGGTAACAGCAGCCATTGCCAACGGTGATGATGCGAACTATCTGATTTTTTGAAACATAATTTTTGTTTCGCCTTTACGCATGGCGTAACGTTTTGCCGATCCGCCTGCATTCTGCGCAAATAATCGGCGGCGACGAAATTAATGACGAAATAGTTACAGCGTCGGCATCCGGCGAACGCCCGCAGGGTCGCGGGCGTTCGGGTCATCAGGTTGGCGGGCCTTCGGCAAGGGGCATCATCGCTTCGCCAACGGGCAGGGTGTTACAGCAGGCCGGCTTCCTTCGCCGTACGGTCGATAGCGCGTTTGGTCTTTTCGACCAGCTCATCCAGTTCGCTACGTCCGGCGATCAGCGCCGGCGCCATAATCATGCGCCCCAGCGTCGAGCGAATAATCACCCCCTCCTCAAAACCGATTGTCCGGCAGCGCCAGGCCAGCTCGTTCTCATTGGCGAAGCGTCGACGGGTGCTTTTATCTTCCGCGAACTGCAGGGCCGCGACGAGGCCTGCGCCCTGAATTTCGCCGATCAGCGGATGATTGTCGAACACCTCCCGCAGGGTTTTTTGCAGATACGGGCCGGTGTTATCGCGTACGTTGGTGACATGATTTTCATCACGCAGCGCCTTCAGGTTGGCAATCGCCACGGCGGCGGCAACGGGGTGGCCGGAGTAGGTCAGACCGTGGGCGAAGACGCCGCCTTTTTCAACCAGCACTTCCGCCATGCGCTTGCTCAGCACCAGGCCGCCCATCGGCACGTACCCGGAGGTCAGCCCTTTGGCGATGGACAGCGTATCCGGCTCGAAGCCGAAGTACTGATGCGCGAACCACTCGCCGGTTCTGCCAAAGCCGCCAATGACCTCATCGGCGCACAGCAGGACATCGTACTTCCGGCAAATACGCTGGATCTCAGGCCAGTAGCTTTCCGGCGGGAAAATCATCCCGCCCGCGCCCTGGAACGGCTCGGCGATAAAACCGGCCACGTTTTCCGCGCCCAGCTCGAGGATTTTCTCCTCAAGCTGACCGGCGCAGCGCAGGCCAAACTCATGCGGCGTCAGGCTGCCGCCGTGCATGTACCAGTAGGGCTCGTCGATATGGGCCACGTCGGGGATCATGCCGCCCATGGCGTGCATCGCCTTCATCCCGCCGAGCGCGGTGGCGGCCAGAGTTGAGCCGTGATAGCCGTTCCAGCGGCCAATCATCACCTTCTTCTGCGGCTTGTCGAGGATCTGCCAGTAGCGGCGAACGGTGCGGATCAGCACTTCGTTCGATTCAGAGCCTGAGTTGGTGTAAATCGCATGGCTGTAGTGCGGCGGCAGCAGGCTGAACAGCAGCTCGGAGAGCTCGATCACCGTCGGGTGGGTGGTATGGAAGAACATATTGTAATACGGCAGCTTTGCGAACTGCGCCGCTGCCGCATCCGCCAGATCCTGGCGGCTGTAGCCGAGCTGGGTGCACCACAGGCCGGACATCCCGTCGAGATACTTGTTGCCGTCGTTATCCCAAAGGTACAGACCCTCCCCGCGTACCATCACGCGAGGCCCTTCGGCATTCAGCGCCTTTTGGTCGAGAAAGGCGTGGATATGGTGTGCTGCATCCGCGCTTTGATAATCCGGGGTGCTGCGCTGCGGGTTATTCGAGGTAGTCATCTTCTTCTCTCCTGTAAGCGGAATCTAAAAATGCGAAAGCTGCCGGGTGCTAGCGAAACTGGAACCAGGTCGTTTTGAGGCTGGTGAACTTGTCGAAGGCGTGCAGCGACAAGTCGCGACCAAAACCAGACTGTTTATTGCCGCCAAACGGCACGGTGACGTCCAGCGCGTCGACGGTATTCACCGATACGGTCCCGGCGTTAAGCCGTCCGGCAACGCGATGGGCGCGGTGGAGATCGTCGGTCCAGAGCGAAGCGGCGAGGGCGTAAATGTGCTGATTGGCCAGGGTGACGGCCTGCTGTTCGTCGTCAAAAGGCATCACGGCAAGCACCGGGCCGAAAATCTCCTCCTGCCACAGCGAGGTATCGGTATTTGCGACTTCGATCAGCGTCGGTTCAACGTAGTTAGCGATGCCGTCGATATCAGTCTCGCGACCGCCGATAAGGACGCGGGCGCCGGCGCGCTCGGCTGCGCGGATGGCGCTCATAACCTTTTGCGTATGCGCCGCGCTGACCATCGCGCCCATTTTGGCTTCAGGATCGAAGGGATGAGACGGCGCCCACGCCTGCATTTTTTCCCGCAGCTTAGGGATAAATTCGGCGTAAATTGTCCGCTCGACCAGCAGGCGAGAGTTAGCCGAGCAGACCTCGCCCTGGTTGAAGCAGATGCCGAAAGCCGCTTTTTCGGCGGCCAGATCGAGATCCCGGCAGTCGGCGAAGATGATATTGGCGCTTTTGCCGCCGCACTCCAGCCAGACCTGCTTCAGGTTGGACTGCGCGGAGTAGGCCATAAAGGCTTTACCGACGGCGGTAGAGCCGGTGAAGGTGATGGTATCGACGTCGTTATGCAGGCCTAAGGCGCTGCCGGCTTCAGTACCCAGCCCGGTGACGACGTTCAGCACGCCCGCCGGGAGACCCGCTTCCAGCGCCAGCTCCGCCAGGCGCAGCGCCGAAAACGGCGAGTTCTCGGAAGGCTTGAGGATCACGCTATTGCCGGCCGCCAGCGCCGGGCCGAGCTTCCATGAGGCGAGGTCGAGCGGGAAGTTCCACGGCACGATGGCCGCCACGACGCCAATGGCTTCGCGGGTGATGGTCGCCAGAGAGTCCTTCCTGGCGGGCGCTACCTCGTCGTAAATCTTATCCACGCTTTCAGCGTACCACCTGAAAACGTGCGCCGCGCCGGGAACGTCAACGTTCAGCGCATCGTTGACCGGTTTACCCATGCTCGCGCTCTCCAGCAGCGCCAGCTCTTCGCGATGTTCGAGGATCAGCCCCGATAGCCGCAGCAGAACGGCTTTGCGCTCCTGCGCGGATAGCCCTGACCAGATGCCTGAGTTAAAGGCCCTACGGGAAGATTGTACTGCGATAGCAATATCTTCTGCCTGAAGCGCCGTGACCTCGGCGAGCACCGCATTGGACGCGGGGTTGATGACCGGGAAAACGCGGCGGCTTTTGGCGATGTAGGGTTGGCCATCGACGATGGCATGGCCGATCAAGCGCTGCTCCTGCAGCCTGCTCTGCCAAAAGTTTCTGTCAGTCATAAGCCTCTCCGTTATCGTGTTGCGTAATTGTTATTTATTTGTTGCCGTTAATTCATGATGCCGGAGGGGGGAGAAGTGAGAAAGGACTAAAAATCTAGGTAACCTCCATAAAAAACTTTGTTAGCCCGGCAAAGAGCTGCGAGCCCGATGTTTTTGCCGAGGAAAATTTGTGTGACGCCGCTCAAAGGAGTTCGTCAGCCTTGATTTTAATATTATGTAATTAAAGAGTTTCTATTTTATCTGCGGATTTTTAATACCGGCTCGCTATGCTGTCTCTGACAATGTTTAATATTCTCAGATGCGTACTTAAGGAATTAAAAAAATATAGGCGGCTTTTTTATCTTCAGCCGTCACGCCGCCGTCCCGTGACGGGGCCGCCGTTTTTTCAGCGCCTGCATGTTAATTTTCTGTAAAAACCTGACCGATGTCGGATTGTTGATCTTTATTTGCTGGCGGGGTTGCGCATGAGGGGGAGCATAGTTTAATCCTGTTTAATCCGTCTCTTTGCCAACAAAAAATAAGGTATCGTATGCCCCATTTCACCCTGAAACAGCTCAAATACTTTGTTGCCGTTGTCGAAGCGGAGAGCATTGCCGAAGCCTCCCGGCAGCTCCATATCGCGCAGCCCTCCATCTCCATTGCGGTTAAAACCCTGGAGGATATGTTTGAGCAGCAGTTTTTTATTCGCCACCATGCGCAGGGGGTTTCCATGACCTCCAGCGGGCAGCGCTTTTATGAAAAAGCGAAGGAGCTGCTCCGGCTCTCATACCAGTTCGAGCAAAACTCCAGGGCGGATAATGAGCTGGTGTCAGGGGTGGTTTCTGTCGGCTGCTTCGAGACCGCGGCGCCGCTCTATTTACCCTCGCTCATCGCCGGGTTTAAGACCATTTATCCGGATATCACCATTAAAATTTACGATGGCGAGCAGCATGAAATTGCCCACGGCCTGCACCGCGGCCGCTTCGACCTGGCGTTTATGTACGATCTCGAGCTGGATGTCTCGATTCACACCGAGAGCCTGAACGCCCCGCAAAAGCCCTACGCGCTGCTGCCGGCGAATCACCCGCTGGCGCAGCGGGCGTCGGTCAAACTATCGGAGCTGAGCCACCTGCCGATGGTGCTGCTGGACGTCGTCCCCAGCCGTAACTATTTTATCAGTATTTTCAAAGACAAAGGCTACAACCCGCAGGTTGCCTATAGTTCGCCGTCGATTGAGATGGTGCGCTGTATGGTCGGTCAGGGGCTGGGCTTTTCGGTTCTGGTGACCCGCCCGGTTTCTGATATCACCTACGACGGGCAGCAGGTACGCTGCGTCGATATTCAGGATGAGATGGCCAACTCGACGCTGGTAATGGCCCATCTGCGCAGCAGCGAGCCCACTAATCCCGCCAAACTGTTTATGGAATATTGCCGCAACGCGGTACTCAGCCCGCCGCAGCAGGAGATGCGGGTGGCCTGACCCTGGTTTTATTCATCACAGCGGCTCGCGTTAGCGGCGGGTCGTTTTTATATTTAGCGGATCATTTACTGAATATAAAAAAACGATCCTCTGAATATATTTTTTATATCCCCTCGGGAACGCTTCCGCGCCGTCGCTAAATAATCGCTAAGTGCAAAATTATCTGGCGAGTTATTTTGCGATAAATCTATTTTTATCTTTTAGATTCAATATGCTGCGTTCTGCATCACTATTTTATTCTCAGGATCTAAATTTATAATAATTTACCTGTTTGTTACTGTTTATTAACCTCGGTCCTGCGCAGTGGTTTATTCCTGGCGATTGAACTCCATTCGAAGGACACATTTATGACCGTAGAAAAAACACAAATTGATACGCTGATTGTTGGCGGTGGTCAGGCCGGTATTGCCATGAGTGAGCATCTGACTCAGCAGGGGATCTCGCATCTGGTTATCGAGAAAAACCGTATCGCGGAGGCCTGGCGTACCGGGCGCTGGGATTCGCTGGTGGCGAACGGCCCGGCGTGGCACGACCGTTTCCCGGGAATGGAGTTTAAAGGCGCCCAGCCGGATAGCTTTATTCCCAAGGACGACGTTGCGCAATACTTTGAAGATTACGTCAGGAAATTCTCCCTGCCGGTGCGTACCGGCGTGGAGGTAAAAAGCGCGGTTCGCAATAGCGGGCGCCCAGGATTTACCGTTGAAACCACGGATGGGGTGATCGAAGCGCAGCGTATCGTTGCCGCGACCGGGCCGTTCCAGCAGCCGGTTATTCCGCCGATTGCGCCGAAAGAGGGCAACATTCATCAGATCCATTCCGCCAAATACTACAACCCGGAGCAGCTGCCTGCCGGCGCGGTGCTGGTGGTTGGCGCGGGTTCTTCCGGCGTGCAGATCGCCGATGAGCTCCAGCGCGCGGGCCGCCAGGTCTATCTCTCCGTCGGCGCCCACGATCGGCCGCCGCGCGCCTACCGCAACCGCGATTTCTGCTGGTGGCTGGGGGTGCTGGGCCTGTGGGATGCCCCCGCCAGCGAGCCGGGGAAAGAGCACGTCACCATCGCGGTGAGCGGCGCCCACGGCGGGCGGACGGTGGATTTTCGCGAGCTGGCGCAGCGCGGCATCACCCTGGTCGGGCTGACGAAGGCGTTTGCATCCGGCGTCGCGACCTTCCAGCCGGACCTGTGCGACAACATCCGCCGCGGCGATGAAAACTACCTCTCGCTGCTGGACGCCGCTGACGCCTACGTTGCGGCCAACGGCCTCGATTTGCCGCTGGAGCCTGCGGCGCGTGAATTTTTAGCCGATCCGCAGTGCATGACGTCGCCGATCCTCTCTCTGGACCTGGCGCAGGCCGGGGTGACGAGCATTATCTGGGCGACCGGCTACGCCGTGGACTACGGCTGGCTCAACGTTAACGCCTTCAACGAGCAAAATCGCCCTCAGCATCAGCGCGGCGTATCCAGCGAACCGGGGGTCTATTTCCTCGGCCTGCCGTGGCTGTCGCGCCGGGGTTCGACCTTTATCTGGGGCGTTTGGCACGATGCGAAGCACATTGCCGACCATATCGCCACCCAGCGGAAATACAGCCAGTACCGGGATGCCGGTCAGCGCTGAACTGTAGCTATTAATCAGGATAAAAATGATGCCGACACATACGCGTATTCGCATGTTTAACACCAAAGAGACCTATCCTAATCAGACCCTGGACAACGATTTGTGCCAGGCCGTGCGCGCCGGTAACACCGTCTACGTGCGTGGCCAGGTGGGCACGGACTTTGAAGGCAATCTGGTGGGGCTGGGCGACCCGCAGGCGCAGGCCGAACAGGCGATGAAGAACGTCAAGCAGCTGCTGGAAGAGGCCGGAAGCGACCTGTCGCATATTGTGAAAACCACCACCTATATTATCGACCCGCGCTACCGTGAGCCGGTCTATCAGGAAGTCGGCAGGTGGCTGAAGGGCGTATTTCCTATCTCCACCGGGCTGGTTATTTCCGCCCTGGCGCAGCCGCAGTGGCTGATGGAAATTGACGTGATCGCCGTGATCCCCGATGACTTTGTGAAATAAGGAGCAGCCATGACGTTTTCTATCGCGGCATTCTGCCCGGAAACCGGGCAGTTTGGCATTGCAATAAGCTCCTCCAGCATTGCCGTCGGCGCCCGCTGTCCGTGGCTGCAGGCGGGAGTCGGCGCGGTATCCAGCCAAAATATCACCCTGCCTGCCCTCGGCCAGCTGACGCTCGCGCAGCTGGAGCAGGGGCTGGCGCCGGAAAAGGCGCTACGCAAGGCGCTGGCGGAGGATGATTTTAGCCGCTATCGTCAAATTATCGCCATCAACGCCAGCGGGGAAACGGCCTCGTTTAGCGGCGATAAAACCCTCGGCATCTATCACGTCGCCGAAGGGGTGAACTGTATCGCCGGCGGCAATATGCTGGCCAGCCCCGCGGTGGTTGAGGCGATGGTTGCCGAATTCCAGCAGGCCGAAGGGGAGATGGCGACGCGCCTGCTGGCCGCCCTTCAGGCAGGGCTGGGCTGCGGCGGCGAGGCCGGGCCGGTGCACTCTGCGGCGGTGAAAGTGGTGGATGATTACTCCTGGCCGCTGGTCGACCTGCGCGTTGACTGGCATGAGCAGGATCCGATTGGCGAACTTAGCGCATTGTGGCTGGCGTACGAGCCGCAGATGCAGGCCTATATTACGCGCGCGCTCGACCCGCGGGAGGCCCCCAGTTACGGAGTACCCGGTGATGAATAGCGACCTGAAACGGATCCTGGCAACGCTGCTGGCATTCGACACCACCAGCCGCGAATCGAATCTGCAGCTGATTAACTATATCGATGAGTATCTCCGCGGTTATGGCATAACCACGCAGCTTTTCTTTGATGAGGAAGGCAAAAAAGCCAACCTCTACGCCCGCTTTGGCCCCGAGGGGCCTGGGGGCGTGATGCTGTCGGGGCACACCGACGTGGTCCCGGTTGACGGGCAGCGCTGGACGGTGCCCCCTTTTGAACTCACCCTGCGCGACGACCGGTGCTACGGCCGCGGCAGCACCGATATGAAAGGTTTTATCGCCTGCGTGCTGGCCGCCGTTCCCGACTTTCTCTCCCAACCTTTACGCATGCCGCTGCATCTGGCTTTTTCCTACGATGAGGAGGTCGGATGCCTTGGCGTACGTAGCCTGGTGGACCACCTTAAAGCCTCAAAGGACAAGCCGGCGCTATGCATCATCGGCGAGCCCACCGAGATGCGTCCGGTCTACGGCCATAAAGGCAAGCTGGCCATGCGCTGTACGGTGCAGGGCAAGGCCTGCCATTCGGCCTACGCCCCCCACGGCGTAAATGCCATCGAGTATGCGGCAAAGCTGATCACCCGTTTAGGTTCGCTCGGCGAAAAGCTGGCGCAAAGCCAGGATACCCGCTTTGATCCGCCTTACAGCACGCTGCAGGTTGGGGTGATTAACGGCGGGGCGGCGCTCAATATTGTGCCGGAAAGCTGCCAGTTTGATTTTGAAATTCGCCATCTGCCGGACGTCTCGCTTGAGCCGACGCTCGCCGAGCTGCGCGGCTATGCCGCCGGCGAGCTGCTGACCTCGATGCGGGCGGTTGCGGCGCAGGCGGATATTACCTTTCGCCCGCTCAGCCGCTATCCGGGCCTGCTAAGCGACCCGCAGTCGGAATTTGCCGGCTGGCTGGCGCAGTGGGCGCAAAGCGAGGCGTTTTCCACCGTGGCCTTCGGTACCGAGGGCGGTCTGTTTGATGAAGCGGGCGTAGCCACGCTTATCTGCGGGCCTGGAAGTATGGAGCAAGGACATAAAGCGGATGAGTTTATCGCCCTGGATCAGCTGGAGAAGTGCCTGACGATGCTGGGTAATTTGCGCCGCTGGATGGCTCTGTCTTAACGTTTACGCGCCTGAATTAAGGCGCGTTTTTTACCCCCCGACCTGTGCCTGTCCCTCCTTCCTTCTGTGTTTCAGCCTTGCTCTGTAGCCGTATATGGATAAAAAAACTCCGGATGGTTTATCCGGAGTCAGTAAAACGTACTGAATATACCCGCTATACCTCAAGCTGCCGCCTTCCTGATGCTCGGGTTATTTCGGGTATAGAAAGCGAAGCGCTAAACTTTCTCTTTGACCAGGACGATATTCTTCACCGCCTTCGCTTTAGAGAGGGTGTAATAGACCGGTGAAACCACCAGCAGGCCAATAATCCATGATAAATCAGCCCCGCCAAATGCGGTTGCAACAGGGCCGGTATAGATCGCCGTCGACATAAACGGCACCTCAACTAATATCCCCAACAGGTAGCAGAAGATGGCGGTAGCATTAAAGTAGCCATATATTCCGCCGTCACGCTTAAAGAAGGACTCAACATCATATTCACCGTGCGCGACCAGGTAATAATCCACCAGGTTAATTGCCGTCCACGGCACCAGAACATATAGCAGGATGGTAATAAAGTTGGTATAGATTAATAAGAAGTTTTCCTGTCCATAGATCGCCAGCGCTATTTCGAGGAGCATCGTGAGGATGGCGGTGATTATCCTGGCGCGAGCCATCGGCGACCAGCCGTCAATAAAGATCTGACCCAGAGTCAGCGTACAGAGCACGCCGCAGTACAGCATCATAGAGTTAGTGGCGGCAATCCCCAACGCCAGCACCACGATGATCACCGCGCCGAAGCCGCCGGTGAGGTCAATAATGCCTTGAATAATATCATCGCTACCAATACTGGTCGCCACCAGCACCCCGAGAACCATCGGCAGATAAGAGCCTAAGATGCAGCCAAAGTAGCTGGCGTAAAAGACGCTTTTATCGTTGGTGCTGTAAGGCATATAGCGCGAGTAGTCAGAGACATAGGGGGCGTAGGCCAGCTGCCACAGTGCGGCAATAGAGACCGCGCCGAGGAAGCCGACTTTGTTGAAGCCGCCGCGATCGAGAAAATCTACCGGCAGCCCGTGGATAAAGACGATCCACAGAAAGGTTGCGGCCAGCACAATACCGGATATCCACGACATAATTCTGGCGTAGGAGTGAATGATCTTATAGCCGAAAATTGTGGCAAACAGGCTCAGGGCGCCGACGATAATAATCCCCACATCGGAGTTCATCGGCTTATAGATGGCGTGCATCGACTGCCCGCCTAATACCAGACTGGAGGCGGTAAATCCGATATACATTAATACGACGATGGACACCACCAGCACCGAACCATAGGAACCAAACTGGCCCTTGGTTTGCACCATTTGCGGCACCCCCAGCCTGGGACCCTGTGCGGAATGCAGGGCCATAAACAGCCCGCCGACCAGGCTGCCGATAAACAGCGCAACGACTGACCAGAAAAAAGAAAGATGGAAAATGGTTACCGACATCGCCCCGGTGATAACGGTTAACAGCATGATGTTAGAGCCAAACCAGATGGTAAACAGATCGCCCGGTTTGCCGTGTCGCATATTCAGAGGGATAGGTCTGATGGTATTGCTTTCGAGATTTTCAACGTTGACAGGTTGATGTTTAGTCATGGCGCTCTCTCATCACTGCGGGTCTATACCGTGAATGATTCGGGCAACAGCAGGCCGCTAGCTGAGCGAACGCAGCCAACAACGATGGCGCCTGAAGCATCATGGGTATAAATCAGCGTTAGATTGATATTCCAATGAGGAGTACAGCTAATCTACTCATCATAACATTTCGTTTACTATTCTCACAATCTCGTATCATTTTGGAAATTATTAAAAATGTCGAACGTCGATATAAAAAAAGTGCTTTACCCGGGACCCGTGGCCTGATTGTCGTTTCCGGACGGCCATCTTCCGCTGTTTTTTAGAAGTTTATGCTGCGGCCTTGCTTGTTTTATATTTAACAATCTGGGCGGGTATTTTAAGCGAGATAATTATTCGAGCAGGAAGATGCGGCGTGGAATGATTGATTGTCTGAAATAAAACCAAAGGCCTGTTTATTGTAGGGAATATAAAAGGCGCTTTAATTCGGTAACCCATGACCATAAATCAGAGAAATGGTAAATCTAATCTGAGGTAAATCATCGCGTTGCTGAGCGGCATCGGCGGAGATCAGCTGCTGCGCATAAATAAAATATGCGAGGTTCTTCACAATAAAATTGATTTATTCATAGTGTGCGATGGATCAATATTTAAAACACGTCGCGTCGGCTTTTATCTGATTCACGGGGAAGAGATGGCCTCTGCATATATAAATAATAACCCGCCAGCATCACGGGTTATTATCATCGGACGGAGTATCAGTAGCCGACGGTGTATATCCGCCCGCTCTGGATCCCCTCCACGCTGCGGCGATACGCCTGGGCCACCGCGGCGGCCGGGACGCTGGCAAAGCCTGGGAAGAACCCGTCATAGGCGGCGGCTGATTCGGTCAGCACCGTAGGGCTGATCAGATTGATGCGGATCCCGCGCGGCAGTTCGCAGGCGGCGGCGCGGACGAAGCCCTCCAGTCCGGCGTTAACCGTTGTGGCGTTGACGCCCTGGGCAATCGGCTCATGCGCGACAATTCCGCTAATCAGGGTAATGGAGCCGCCGTCGTTCAAATAGCGCTGGCCGGTTAGCGCCAGGCGAATTTGCCCCAGCAGCTTGTCCTGCAGACCCTGGTTGAAATCCTCGTCGGTCATGGTGGCCAGCGGGCCAAAGAACAGGTTTCCGCTCGCCGAGACAATCGCATCAACCTGACCAGTTTTCTCAAACAGCGCATGCACGCTGTGCTGGGAGGTGATATCAACCTGATGGTCGCCCTGAGTACGACCGACGCGAATGACTTCATGCTGACGACTAAGTTCTGCGGTGACCGCACGGCCCACGGTACCGCTGGCGCCGATAACGACGATTTTCATGGCTGACTCCTGATAAGTTGTGAGCCTCTATTCTTTAATGAAATGGATATCGGATAAACTGGCAAAAAGTTAGATGATTACTAACCAGAGGTTTGGAATATGGATAAGCTGCGCGGAATGGAAACGTTTATCGCCGTGGTGGAGTACGGCAGTTTTACCGAAGCGGCATCGCACCTGGAGATGTCGGCGGTGATGGTGGGCAAATATATCGCCCTCATCGAACGTCAGCTGGCGACCCGCCTGCTTGAGCGTAATACCCGTCGTCAGAGCCTGACCGACGCCGGGCGGGTCTACTATGAAGAGGCGAAACGCGTTCTGGAGCAGGTCTCGATCGCCGAAAGTTCGGTTGAACGACTGCGGCTGGCGCCCGCGGGGACGCTGCGCATCAGCGCGCCGACCTCATTTGGCGCCTGCGTCATGGCGCCGCTGACCGCCACTTTCCTCCAGCAGTGGCCGGACGTGCGCGTGGAGCTCGATCTGACCAACCGGCTGGTCGATCTGGTCGATGAAGGGTTCGATCTGGCGGTCCGCATTGGCGATATTCACCAAACAGACCTGGTGGCGAAATATCTCTGTGCCTACCGGATGGTGATCTGTGCCGCTCCCGCCTATCTCAACCGGCACGGCACGCCGCTCACGCCTGCCGATCTTGCCGGCCATCTCTGCCTCTCCCATACGGTGTGGACCGCGCGCAACGAGTGGAAGCTGCCGGGAATAACGGAAGAGGTGCGCTGGAGGCGCGATGCGATCCTCCGCTGCAACGACGGCTACGGCCTGAGGATGGCGGCCATCGCCGGAGCCGGCCTGCTGCTGCAGCCGGAAGTGCTGCTGGCGGAGGATCTTGCCAGCGGAAAACTCGTCCGCATACTTGAGGCCTATACCCCCGAACCGCGCCCGGTACATCTGCTCTGGCGTCAGGATCTTCGTCCGTTGCCGAAGCTGACCCGGTTTGTCGAGCACGCGCTGAACGAGGGCGGGCGCTATTTATGAACTATTATTATCTGGTCTGGTCTGATGAAGGTTCTTCATAGATCACTTCTGCTAAAAGGAGATTGGTATGAGTTTATTGAGTTTTGTGAAAGAAGCGGGCGAGAAAATCTGGGATGCCGTTTCGGGCGGGGACAAAGAGAGCCAGGCCGATAAGCTGAAAAAGCATATCGATGCGCTTAATCTTCCCGGCGCGGATAAGGTCAGCATCACCGTGGCCGAAGACGGCACCGCGACGGTCAGCGGCGACGTCGGCTCGCAGGAGGATAAAGAAAAAATTATGGTGGCGGTGGGTAACGTCACCGGCATTGCCCAGGTCAGCGACAACGTTAGCGTGACGCAGAGCGGCGCCGAGAGTCGCTACTACACCGTGAAATCCGGCGATACGCTGAGCGCTATTTCTAAAACCGTGTATGGCTCGGCGAACGACTATCAGCGGATCTTTGAAGCCAACAAGCCGATGTTGAAGCATCCCGACAAGATTTATCCGGGACAGGTGCTGATTATCCCGAATAAGTAAGGCGGGAAAAGCGGCGTTTATGCACGATCTATTGTTACGGAGTCGGTAATGGGACTACTTGATCAAATTGGCGGCATGCTCGGCGGCCAGGCCGGTAAAGCGGAGCAGCTGCAGGCAATCATGGCCTGGGTCCAGCAGCAGGGGGGCGTTCAGGGGATCCTTGAAAAATTCCGCAGCGGCGGCCTGGGCGAGATAGTTGAATCCTGGATCGGCCAGCAGGGCAATATCCCGGTCTCCAGCGACCAGGTCACCTCGGTTTTCGGATCGCCAGCGCTGCAGGATCTTGCGGCAAGGCTCGGGATCGACCCGCAGACCGCCTCGTCGCTCATCTCCGAGTATCTGCCGAAAATTGTCGACGGTTTATCCCCTGAAGGCGAGGCTCCTGCGCAGCAGGATCTGCTGTCTGAAGGCGTGAACCTGCTTAAAGGCAAGCTGTTTGGCTGAGCGCGGTTACGCGCAGCCGATACGCCAAAAGTAAAACCCGCCGGTCGGCGGGTTTATTGTTTTAGTCCCGCAGCGCCTGCTGCCAGTCGGCAATCAGATCCTGCGCGTCCTCAATGCCGACGGAGAGGCGAATGAGCTGGGGCGTAATGCCGTTTGCCAGCCTCTGCTCCAGAGGAATGGAAGCGTGGGTCATGCTAAACGGCTGGCTGACCAGGCTTTCCACGCCGCCGAGACTCTCCGCCAGCGTAAACAGGCGCAGCCTGCCGATAACCTGCTCCGCATAGCGATCGTCGCCTTTCACCACCAGCGAAATCATACCGCCAGGCAGCGCCATCTGCTTATGCGCCAGCTGATGATGCGGGTGCGACGCCAGCCACGGGAACCACACCTTTTCCACCTGCGGCTGCTGTTCCAGCCATTCGGCGAGCGCAAGCGCGTTGCTGCTGTGGCGCTCCATACGCAGAGCGAGGGTGCGAATACCGCGCAGCGTCAAAAAGCTGCTGAAGGGGTCGAGCACGCCGCCCACCGCATTTTGCAGATACCCAAGCCGGTCCGCCAGCTCGGGGTTGTCGCCGACCACCGCGAGGCCCGCCACCACGTCGGAATGGCCGTTCAGATATTTTGTCGCCGAGTGCACGACGATATCAAACCCCAGTTCGAGGGGACGATGAATGACCGGTGAGGCGAAAGTGTTATCGGTGACGCTGATGAGATTGTGCCGCCGGGCAATCGCCGCGATGGCGCCGAGGTCCGCCAGCTTGAGCAGCGGGTTGGTCGGCGTTTCAACCCAAATCATTCGCGTGTCCGGCCTGATGGCCGCCTCAATCGCCGCCAGGTCGTCGGGTTTGACCCAGCTTACCCGCAGGCCGGCGCTGCGGCGACGGACGTTTTCGATCAGCCGCCAGGTTCCGCCGTACACGTCGTCGACGGCGACCAGATGGCTGTCTTTATCCAACAGCTCAAGCACCGTGGAAATCGCCGCCAGCCCGGAAGCAAAGGCGTAGCCGCGGGAGCCGCTCTCCAGTTCGGCAATGGCCGTTTCCAGCGCATGGCGGGTAGGGTTGCCGCTGCGCGAGTACTCATAGCCCGTATGCTGCCCGGGTGCCGGTTGTGCGAAGGTGGAGGTGGCATAAATGGGCGGCATGACGGCGCCGTGCGCATCATTAAAGGTGCCGCCGTGGACGCTCAATGTATTTAAGTTTTTCATGGACGATCCTTAGTGTTCAAGTCGGTTACGCCAGGTAGTCAGCACGTCGCTGCGGGTGATCAGGCCGAGAAAACGATCGTTATCGGCGATGACGGCCACCAGGCCGCGATCGAAAATGGCTTTCAGCGCGCTTTCCGGCGCGCGTTTATCGAGGGTTTCGACGTTGCGGGTCATAGCCTCTCTGACCGGCAGCGCAAAGCGCTGGCTGTCGCCCTCGACGTGGCTAATCAAATCCCACTCATCGACGATCCCAACGACGCGGCCATTTTCCAGTACCGGCAGCTGGGAGATGTCGTACAGGCGCATGCGCGCAAGAATGGTGGCCAACGTGTCGTCCGGCGCGGCGGTGACGGTGGCGTCTTCGTCATGGCGCAGGGCGATAAAATCGGTTAAATCGCCGCGCGAGGGGCGGGTCAGCAGCCCCTGCTGGCGCATCCAGTCATCGTTGAACATTTTCGACAGATACTTGTTGCCGCTGTCGCAGGCAAAGGTCACCACGCGCCTGGCGCTTGTCTGCGCCTGACAGTAGCGCAGGGCGGCGTGCAGCAGCGTTCCTGTTGAAGAGCCGGCAAGAATGCCTTCGGTCTGCAGCAGCTCACGCGCGGTAGCAAACGCCTCCCTGTCGGTGACGCGATAGGCGGTATGAACGCCGTCAAGATGGGCCAGCGGCGGAACAAAGTCTTCGCCAATCCCCTCGACCAGCCACGATCCCGCCTCGCCGGAGCGGCCGGTTTCTACCCGATCGGCGAGGATCGATCCCGCCGGATCGGCAAGAATAAATTCCGTTTTCGGAGAGTGTTCGGCAAACCACGCCTGCAGCCCGCCGAGGGTACCGCCGGAGCCGACGCCAACGACAATGGCGTCGATATCGCCATCCAGCTGGGCGAAGATTTCTGGCGCGGTGGTGCTGATATGCGCCAGCGGGTTGGCCTCGTTATTAAACTGATCGATATAGAATGCCCCCGGCGTCTCCTCCGCCAGGCGACGGGCGTAATCCTGATAGTAGGCCGGGTGTCCTTTATTAACATCGGAGCGGGTGAGCAGCACCGTTGCCCCCAGCGCCCGCAGATGGAATATCTTCTCGCGGCTCATTTTGTCGGGGACGACGAGGATCAGGCGGTAGTTCTTTTGCGCCGCAATGAGCGCCAGGCCGAGCCCGGTATTGCCCGCGGTGGCTTCAATAATCGTGCCGCCTGGCTTTAGCTTGCCGAGGCGTTCAGCCTCGTTAATCATCGACAGCGCAACGCGATCCTTAATAGAACCGCCGGGATTTTGGTTTTCCAGCTTCAGGAACAGGCTACAGGGGCCGGTCTCCAGCTTGTGCAACTGAAGCAGGGGCGTGTGGCCGATAAGTTCGCTAACAGAATGAAAGAGTGACATGACTATTTACCCATTCGTATCGAGATGACGAATGGTAGGTCTGTGAATTTGGCAAATTAAAGAATATTTAACCGCTCATAAGAGCAAAATGGAATATAAGATTCTATTTAGCCATCCGGAGGGAAAGGTTGTTAGCCGCCTGGGTGTATTGATATCTGAAAATTACTATTTTTGGCGTAATTTTCAGCGATTAATGCATTTTTGCGGCGACGCAAATGCGTTTTTCAGAAAAGGATGGCTAAAAAAATCATAGCGACAAATATCCAGGGGGAGGTGCCTGAATCAGGCTGCTGGAGCATAGCTTTTTATCGAAAACAAATAACAAAGCCAGATATTCAATACCGTTTTTGATAGATACGTGCGAGCCCGGGCGCATGATAACCTTTATTAAATTAGAACGATTTGCTATTGCGTCCGGGCTTATTCAGCAAGCGCCGGAAGAAAAGGTGAGATGTGCCTGAATTTATATCATTAGCGATAAGTTCATTCTGGCCGATGCTTTATGCCGGGCTGGTTTTTACTATCCCTATTACGTTAATTTCGTTTGCTCTCGGCCTCGGGCTGGGGTTTGTCGCGGCGCTTATCAGGCTGTACGGGCCGCGGCCGCTACGGCTGCTGGTGCGTTTTTATGTCTGGGTTATTCGCGGCACTCCGCTGCTGGTGCAGCTGTTTCTGATTTTTTACGCGCTGCCGGGTATCGGAATTACTCTCGACGCTTTTCCTGCCGCGGTTATTGGCTTTACGCTGAACGTCGGGGCCTTCACTTCTGAGGTTATCCGGGCGACGCTGCTTTCCGTCGCCAGGGGGCAGTGGGAGGCCGCGCACTCGATCGGCATGAACTGGTGGCAGTCGCTGCGCCATATTATTTTGCCGCAGGCCGCGCGGGTGGCCGTACCGCCGTTATCGAATACCTTTATTTCGTTAGTGAAAGATACTTCACTGGCGTCAGTGATTACCGTGCCGGAGCTTTTTTTAGCTGCTCAGAGAATTGCCGCCGTGACCTATCAGCCATTAATACTGTATACCGAAGCCGCTATTATCTATTTATTAATCAGCTCGGTGCTGTCGTACCTGCAATCCAGGCTAGAGGCCCGGTTAGAAAAAAATACCTCAGGCAAGGAACATAATAATGATAACCCTGTCCGGGCTTGAGAAAAGTTTCGCTGGGCAAAAGGTCCTGCACGATATTTCGTTAAATATTGCCGAGGGGAGCGTTACCGCGCTTATTGGGCCATCGGGAAGCGGCAAAAGTACGCTATTACGCTGCATTAACCTACTTGAGCTGCCGCAGGCCGGGAAATTAACTATTGGCCAGGAAAATATTGTGTTCTCCGCCGATGCGGCGCCGAAGAGAAAGGATATCAGGCGTATTTGCCAGCAAACCGGGATGGTTTTCCAGAATTTTCAGCTGTTCCCTCATTTGTCGGTACTTGAAAACATTATGACGGGGCTGATTGTGGTGCAGAAATGGCCTGTCGAACGCGCGAGGGCCCGCGCCGAGGAACTGCTGGCGAAGGTGGGTCTGCTGCATAAGCGTCATGCCTGGCCGGCGATGCTGTCCGGTGGCCAGCAGCAGCGCGTGGCTATTGCCCGCGCGCTGGCGCCTTCACCTAAGGTGCTGCTCTGCGATGAGCCAACTTCGGCGCTCGATCCTGAGCTGTCGCTGGAGGTGATTTCTGTTTTGCGTCAGCTGGCGCAGGAGGGGACAACCATGCTGATGGCCACTCACGATCTGCGGCTGGCTGCCAGTATAGCCAGTCAGGTCGTGTTTCTTGAGTCCGGACAGATTATCGAGAGCGGTAGCTCGCGGGATATTTTTACCCATGCGAGGAAAACGCGGACGCAAATTTTTATTTCCACATTGACCGAAACGTTTCCTGATTCCTGGGAAATTTAAAACAACAACACGGCATAGCAGACTAAGGAGTTAATGATGAAAGTACTGATGACGGCATTACTGGCTACCGCGATCCAACTGGGCGTGGCGCATGCGGCGGCTGCGCAGGACGACCTGGCAAAGATAAAAACAGCGGGCGTGTTTAAAGTCGGCACCGAAGGGACCTTCCCGCCGTTTACCTACCACAATACGGCGGGAAAGCTGGTGGGTTTTGATGTTGATATCGCGCGTGAAATTGCCAGACGGATTGGCGTAAAGGCCGAGTTCGTTGAAGGTAAGTGGGATGGCCTGGTGGCCGGTCTGGATGCTAATCGCTACGATGCGGTGATAAACCAGGTATCCATTACGCCCGAGAGGGAGGCGAAGTATGACTTCTCCGATCCCTACATTTCCCCTAAAGCCGTACTGATCGTGAATGAGAAAAACACCGACATTCATACCTTTGCTGATTTAAAAGGCAAGAAATCGGCGCATACCTTGACCAGTAACTATGCGCAAATTGCCCGCGAAAATGGCGCTGAAGTGGTGGGAACCGATGGCTTCGATCAGTCTATCGCGCTGGTGTCGCAGGGACGCGCGGATGCGACTATTAACAGCAACCTCTCGTTCCTCGATTTCAAAAAGCATAAGCCCGACGCCCCGGTAAAAATTGTGGCGGAAAGGGCCGATGCCGAGCGGGAGGCGGTATTAATCCGCAAGGGGAATCCGGATCTGCGTCAGGCTATCAATACGGCGCTGGCGGGAATCAAATCCGATGGCACCTACCAGCGGATCTCCAACGAGTATTTCGCCGCAGACGTATCAAAATAAGACGCCGGCGGCGCTCGTTACTGGTAGGAAAACGTAATGCTCGCGAGGGCGTTTGCGCTGCCCGGCACCAGCTCCCCGGTGCGGACGTACTGCGCCTGGAATGGTAGCGACACTATTTGGGTCGTCGCCGTGGTCTGGATAAAGAACTGGTTTACGGTACCCGCTGCGGAGCTGTCCGGCCCCATCATCAGCGGGCCGCTGCCGTTATAGAAGAACTGTACGCCGATGCCGGAGGCGGTAGAATCGTTGGTCAGCGTAACGACAGAGGAGGTGTTGTCTGGCGTGGTCTGATCCGTCATTACCGCATAGAGTGCCACCTGTTCGTCGCAGGTCAGGCTGACGTTAAATGAGCCCGATAGCGAGGTGCTGCCCACGTTGGGCAACGTATGAATATCCGGAGCGCCGAGATCGATGCTGGCGCTTTTGGTGCTCACCGTACAGCCGCTGGCCGTCACCGTAATGGTCGTCGGGTTGATGATCACCTGTGCCGTTTTAGTTTCGTTATTATAAGCCGTCAGGATTGCGGCGTTGATGGCTGGGATCTGGTATACGCCTGACTTCAGCGCGCTGTCCGTTTTAATGTACGTTAATTTTGCCGACCAACCTAAATCGAAAGCCATGCCGTTGGTGCCATCGGCGGGGTAGCTTTGGGTCACGCCGGTTTGTAGCGGCACGTAGGTTGTGCCGTTAAAATCCTTCAGGCCGATGATATAGCCGATGCCGGGGATGCCGGTTTCAAAAACGCTATAGCTTACGCCATCGACGTTGACGGCGATCCCCGCAGACACGGCGCTGCTGCCGGGTTCGAGAGTTCCTTTGGTACAGACGAACAGGTATCCGCACCAGAACACCCGCTGCACGCTGGCCGTGGCGCTCCACGCTGAGCCGATAATATTTCCCGGCATAACGGAGTCCGCGGGGCCGGTGTAGGTCATCGGCTGGGGCGAGAGCGTAATGTCGGATACCCAATCCAATGCCAAAACCCTGGCGCTGACGCACAGCCAGCAGACAAGCAGTAAGAAACGCATTATTGATACTCCGTAGTCCAGGTCGCGATGGCCGAAACGTCACCGGCGCTGACGGCGGCGCCGTTGGCCGCCAGCCGGGCATAAAATGTCATCTGCACGCGTTCGTCTCCCGACGCCCCGTAGGCCGCCGTTTGGGCTTCCAGCGGGATCGGTACCCCGTCTTTATCGAGGATTTGTACCGCCACGCCGCTCGCTCCGCCGTCGTCTACCTTAATCAGCTGTGGGTTGAGGTCATCCGGCGTGCCGCTAAAGCGGATCTTCACTCCGATAAAGGTTGGGCCGCACTCTTCCAGCGTGAGCGTGAAGGCCCGTTTGATATTGCTTACCGCTCCCGGCGAGTGAAACTGCTTCATGCCGATGGTGCCCAGCGGGACGGTTTGTTCTGCTGAATCGGCGGAAACCACGCAGGTATTGCCGATCAGGTTTCCGGTTACGGAGACCAGCACGTCGTAGCCGCAAGCCGGGGCGGCGAGGGCAATAAGCAGCGCTATGCCTGATATCCGGGCTGCTACTGACATACCGCCTCCTGCGTATAAAGGCCCGTGCGGGCGCTGTAATCCTCCGGGTTCAGACGATATTTAACGACGCACCTTTTGTCGCTGCCTTGTCCCCAAACGGCGCTGAGCGTGCCTTCAGCCGGCAGGCCGGCGAGATAAAGGCTGCCGCCATCCCCCACGATGCCGCTGGTCTGCTCATCGGCGAGCGATACGATGGCGCCAAACGGCAGCGCCTCGTTGCGGTAGCCGATCGTGAACAGGGCCTTCGCGCCCCGGCGGGTGACGATGGTTGCGCGCACCAGCGCGCCATCGGTCGGCGTTTTGCTCACGATGGCGTTCTCCAGCTCAACGTTGTTTCCGGCGGTAGTGACATCCAGCGCGACCTGGTTGATGCGATACGGCGTGGCGTAAGGAATGACGGCATAGCCGCGGCTATCGGTTTTGACTCCTTTATGATTAAGCACCGCCACGCTACCGGCCCCCGGCGCTTTGATCAGGATGTTAGTATTCCCCAGCGGCTGGCTGAGCGTCAGGCCATCTTCATGCAGCACCGCGCCGCCGCTCATGCCGTAGCTGAGGCTGCGGGAATCGCTGGAGTAGCTGTAGCCCAGGCTGTAATCGCCGCGCTGGCCTTCGTACTGCAACGCGGCATCGCCGCCGTACCGCAGCTGCGCGCCGTAGCGCTGATTAACGTTATAGAACAGGCTCTCCTGCCCGGGAACGTAGCCGCTTACGCCGGCGCTGCTGGTGGCTCCCGTTGAGTCCGCATGGGTGGTGGTAAAACGCGCCCTGGTGGCCAGCTGCGGGTTGCCGAACGGCACGGAAAGCGACATCGCCACAACGTTATCTTTATGGTTATCGAACAGGCTGGTGCTGCGCTGAAAGCTCACGCCAACCGAGACGTTGCGAACCATAGCGTTCCACGCAAACTGCATGCTTTGCGTTTTGCTGGCGGTGCGCCAGTAGGTTTGCCGATCCCATGACAGAGAAAGCGAGCCAAACCTGCCCATTGGCTGCGACAGCAGCAGCTGATTTTTCGCTTTGCGCGACATATGCAGGTTATACACGTTCTCATAGCTGGTGGTGACGGTGCCGTCTGCCTCCGTGACCTGCTTCGTCATACCGCCCGTCATCCCCTTATAGGCGGTATCGCTGAGGGTGTAGAACCCCTGCGTTGAGTAGCGCAGCGAGTAGAAGTTAAAGCGCGTGCCGATATTGTTCAGCAGCTTGCTGTAGCGCAGGCGCACGGAATCCCCGGTGTAGGGCCGATCGTCGGCCAGTATGCTGCGCGCGTGGGTCACATCGACGGAATACGCGCCAAAGCGCCCGAGATTTTGTCCAATGCCCAGCGCGAGCCCGCTGTAGCGCTCTGCAAGCTGAGTGCCGCCGTAAAAGGTGAGGCCGTATTCCCAGCCGAAAAACAGCTCTCCCTGGGCAAACGTCGGGGTGTTCTGATTGCCGACGGCGCGAAGCTTCCCGGCGCCGAAGGCATATTTTATCTGCCCGCTGCGCACGAGGTTCGGCACGCTGGCAAACGGAACGGTATATTGCGTTTTGCTGCCGTCGCTCTCCTGAATCGTCACCAGTAAATCTCCGCCGGACGATGTGGGGTAGAGATCTTTCAGCATAAACTCCCCGGAGGGGACGCTGGTCTGATAAATGGTGTTGCCGTTCTGCTGGACGGTAACGGTCGCGTTGCTGCGGGCGATGCCGCGAACCTCCGGCGCATAGCCGTTCAGGCTGGCTGGCAGCATGTTATCGTCGGTTTTCAAGGCGATACCGCGTAGGCCTACGGAGTCAAAGACCTGAGCGGAAGTGTAGGTTTCCCCAGCGTACGCCTGCGCCCGTAGGGCGGGTATATCCCGCTGCAGCCAGGTTTGTACGTGGGTAAGCGTATTCGCATCTTTGGTCCACGTCGTGTAGTCGCGCAGCCGCCACGCGCCCAGGTTCACACCGCTGTTCAGGCTAACGAACAGCTGCCGGGTGCGGGTGTGCTTATCGCCCCGGTACTCATTGTTGGCGCCGTTAACGACATAGTTCAGCCACGCAGCAGGGATCCCGGACTCCCAGCTCTCAGGGCTGACGTATCCACGCGGAAGATTACGCATATAGCTCTGCGGCAGGCTGAGATTGAGCGTCAGCGTCTTCTGGTCGAAGTCAAAGCTGGCGCCGGGGAACGCGTGATTTAAAAAATAGCATTGCCGGGTCAGCGGCAGCCGCTCTTCTGCGGCCTGGCGGCTATCAATGCCCAGGGCGGCAATCTGCTGCGCCGTGACGCAGGGCTGGGCGTCGTCCTGCGCTGTATTTTTATCAACGCTGAATGCCACGTTTCCGGTGAAGGCGTAATTTTTATTGATATATACGTTAATGTTGTATTCGCCCGGCGGTAAGGCGCTCCCCGCATTGACCCATGAGAGGTCGACAATATTTCCACTTTCACCGTTGAGGAACGCAGGATTAAATTGCAAATCGTTCTCTGCGGCAGAGACATACCGAATGGCATGGCAGATCATCAGGGCACAGACGATTTTTGCTTTCACGCGATCGCACCTTTTTTATTTTATTTCCGGTTCAACGACAGGCTGACGGTGGGCGTCCATGCGCCGTAATCATTGATGGTCTGATAGCTAAAAGCGCTTGCCTGACTGAATGAGCCCGCCAGCGTGACGCTTGCTTTTGGTGGGACCATCGCCGGCTGCACCGGCTTACCATCGACTTTTAAATTGATGGTGGTGAGGTAATAAGGCGTTGGGTTATTGAGCGTAATTTTGCCCGCGCGGTAGTCGCCGGTTATTTTTTTCCACGCCTCGCTGGCGCCGCTTTGCAGCCCTTCCGGGCGGTAAAAAACTTTTATGCGGTTCGCTGAGGCAAACTGCAGCGAATTGCTGGAGGCGCTTTTGGATTGCTGCGGAATGGCTTTGACCGTAATCCAGTACAGCGTTTCCCGGTCCTGCGGCAGAGATTTACCGCTAAACATAATTTTCACCACGCTCTCGGTTGCCGGTTTTAAGACATACAGAGGCGGCGTAATGACGAAATCGTTGGAGCGCCGATCTTGCTCATTTTCAACCCATGACTGGATGAGGAATGAGGCGTCGGGATGCGTATTTCTGACCTGCAGCATCGACTGGTTCGCGCTGCCGAGGTAGACCATTCGCGTTGCGCCCAGGCCCACGCCGCCGGCATAGGCTGCGGATGAGCACAGCGAGCCGAGCAGACAAATCCATGTTAATGAGCGCATAGCGTCTCTCCTGAAAGTTGAGCCTGGCCCGGCGACCCGCCCGGGCCAGAGGATTACGAATAGGTTACGGTGTAGGTGGCTACAGCGCTGGCATCGCCAGCCGTGGCGTTGCCCTGCGGAGAGTAGTATTTGGCGCTGAAGTTCAGGGTGTTCGAGCCGCTACGCAGCTCGACGGGCGCGGCGGACTCGCCAAGCCTCACGACGTTGCCCTGTTCGTCATACAGGCGAATAGCGACGTTTTGCGCCGAGGAGCTGCTGCCGTTTGAGCCGACGGCCAGGCCGTCAGCATCGGTGCTATCCGGGATGCCGGTGAAGGTTACGGAAACCGTAGTCGCCGGGATTGGGTTTTCCTCGGTGCCGGCGGAGGTATCGGCGATTTCACAATCTTCAAGGGTGATGGCGAACGCTTTTGCCGTGTTGGCTTCACTGCCCGCCGCGGCCAGCGTGGCGGTACGAACTTCACCCAGATCGACGTCAATGTTGCCACTGTTGGCGCTGATGGCGCAGGCTGAGGTCACGACGCTGCCGCTGAAATTTACGGTGCCGCCGCTGGTGGTGGCAGCCAGCGAGGAGCCCGCAGGCAGCAGGGCCGCAATGCCCAGCGCCAGCAGAGTTTTGCTATTTAAGTAAGCTTTCATTTTTCTGATTCCATAGTTTTGTTATTACGAGACTGGCTCTGAAGGCTGCAGATTTAGCTGGTTAAAAACACCAGTAAATCTGTTTTATTCCTGAGCCCGAGTTTTCTTATTGCTGAGCTTTTTAACGCGCTGACACGGCGGTATGAAAGCTTCTCTATTTCTGCTATATAACGTATATCCAACCCATTTCTCAGTTTCTTCAATACCCTCCATTCCCCTGGCGTTAGCGAAAGCGCCATTGATTTCTTTTTCGGTTGATAGCGGCTTTCCGCCACTTTTAATAAACAGGTTCGCCAGCGATAAAGCGGATCCTGTAATGAAATATAGGCATCAATATCACCGTGTACCCACAACAATGAATTCACTGCTGCGGAATACATATATATAAGTACCTCCGGGTAACTGGCTTTAATCGTTTTGATGTACGCCAGACAATCCATTCCGGTATGGTGTTTTTCTATACCTGAAATAAAAATAACGTCAATTTTGGTCATTGCTAAAAGATCGTCAAGGTGCTGGTAATCATTCGTCGATGTTGTGATTTGAATACCAGAATACATTCCTTGCAATAAGGCGGTAATGCCACAGCGTGCAAAGCGATCGCCACCGATTAACGCAATATTTAAATGATGCTGTAGTTCAAGCTTACTCGCCATGTTATTCCCTCGATTTATAATAATAATGAGGTCAGCCCGTATGCGTATGACAGGTATCAACCTGTATTCCTGTATTTTTAAAGCAATTAAGCCTTTCACTCTGTGGAACTACTATACCCCGGGAGATGACTACGTAATCTCAATTAATCTTAATTTATATTAATTGCAAAGCGTGAGGCCGTCCGATGAACCCGTTCGCCGAACTATATTGGCTTAATCGTGGACGAACGGGCCTCAGTTCCCCGCGCCGACAGGTTTTTCGTACTCCTTATTATCGTTTTTTCTCAATGCCTAAACCGCGCGTTAAGCGAAGTTCATATTTTTATTTTTCCTTTTGTATCAGCTGCTTGATGGAGGTTTTCTACGGGAGATATAGCGGCGAAGCGAATGGTCAGGGCACGGGAATCGGGTCGCAGGAAAGCGCTCTCCCGTCGGTTGAGTGAAGATAAGATCTACTTAAGAAAAGATAAGAGAAGGGCGTTGACGCCCGTCAGGCGGCGCTCGGGAACGGGGTGAGGAATGGGGTTAGCGTTTATTGTACTTCAGTTAACCTGCAGAGCAATGACAGGAAAATAAGATGTTTCGCCAGTTGCTGTGATATACAGCACCGAATTTATCGGCCATATTACCCCCAGAGAGGAGAAGGATTAATCTCTTCTCATCCATATGGTGATAAGACCTGGGTACTACCGACATGCTTTAACCGGAGATTTTTCACCGATTGTATGCACAAGCATTATATTATCAATGAAATAGTTGAGTTTCATCCTGTGGACGGCACGCTGCGCGATCTCAGCAACCCGGATCGCGTGGTGGTACTCAATTCGCCCGCAGGGCGCTGTTTATTATTATTAATAGAGCGAGCCGGCGCCATTGTCACGCAACAGGAGTGCATGGATATCGTCTGGCAAAAGCGAGGGATGCTGGTTTCACCCAATACCTATTACCAGAATATTTCTGTTCTACGCAAGGGATTGAAAAAAATTGGCTTCAATAGCGATCCGATCGTCACGATCCCGCGTATTGGATTAACATTATCCAGCGAAACTACGATAACGATTAAAGAGGTTCCGTGGCAAACGTCAGATGATGAAGTATATGATACTGCGCTTTCGGATGCGGAGAGCGTTCCGCAGGCTGAACCTACAGTGCAGCCTGTAATAGCGGCTTATTCACCTAAACGCCTGCGGTGGTGGACGAAAGCGTTATTTTTAGTTTTGTTATTCACAGGCGCAGGAATGATTAATCATAGTTTTTCCCGGGAAACTCTTTTTATCGATGGTTATTACTTTGCGGGTACGGTGGGAGAGTGCCGGGTTTATCTGACCAATAGCATCCAGACGCAGGATGAGCGGGCCAGGGCGCTGACCTACGCCGGGCAATTTAAAGATGGCTGCGTGAATTATCCATGGGTGTATATCGGCAGGTATGCTCTGCTGCCTCGAGCCTCCGTTATTCGGTGCGATCGGTCGATGAAGGAGCCAAACCGCTGCATTTCGGACTATTTTATTGAGGATCGTTAGCATGGCCCATCATCGTCAGGTGCTTTACCTGTCCTGCTTTTGCCTGCTGCTCGGCGCCGTGCTGGCGAGTTATTTTTTGTGGTGTCGCTATTATGTCGCGCCGTTCTCCTGTCGGGTGAGTTTTGTCCAGCATCATCCGGATACGACCCTCATTCTGTGGATGAATTACACCGTAGACGGGAAGAGCGGGACGCTCAGCATTAACGGTCACGTGCAGGGGGAGCCGAACAGAGTTATTAACCGTAAAATATCGTTTTTGGTGACGCGCAAAGGCCGTGTCTGGTACCTGGTATCAGAACACAATATTAAATTCCCGGACGATAACGTGCCGGATAGCTGGCTGGAAAAATATGAGCCGCTGTTTTTCGTCTACCCAGGAAAAAATATCTATATGCGTATTAATGAACAGAAAAATGGTAGCTATCTCTTTCTTTTGGGAACGCTGCCGACCTATATGTGCAGTAGCGCCACGCGTCCGGCTGCGAAAATGTAAAAGCCAACCACGGGCTGGGTTTTCTGTTTACCGCTCCTGCGCGCCTGTCCGCGCACTCATTGCGAGACGCTCTCTCTCATCACTCATCGCCAACTGTCGCCTGTAGCCGGGCCAACGCGGAGCGGTCTGGTGAGACGCTGCGCCACGGCGCGGCTGTTCTCAATGAAACCACGGGGGCGTGACGGACGTCTGGCCGCGTGCCGGCAAGTCTGATGCAGATAGCGACGGCAGTCATTCAGCGCTCTGAGGTATTAAAGCGCCTGAAAACAGAACGCCGAAATAATCCGACCGCAGCGGCTGTTGAAAATAAAAGATGAGTTATATTGTTGGCACGTTCTTTACGCCACCGGTATTTACTCCCCTTATATTGGAGATATCTGTATGAAACTATTACAACTAATCGCACTGGTTCCTGTATTACTGCTGCCAGCTGGCGCATTTGCCTCCTCAGAGGCAGCGTGGAAAGAATTTGATAAAACTATCCAACGCTCATGCCTGGCAAAGAGCGACCTGCTGCATAAAAAGGTGACAGGACAGCGCATAGATTTTAGTGATGATGTCGGTTACTCGGCCCTCATTATTTCCGGTAAAAGAATGGATAATGGCAAATCGCAAACGATGAAATCTCTCTGTCTGTATAACCGGCAAAAACAAACTGCCAGTCTTGCTGATATGCCATGAGTCGACACCCTTCCCCCTGAAGGGCGACATTTCCTGCAGCATTCGGATCGAAGCTCCGCCGGTTTCAGCCTCTGCGGACGTCAGCCAAATTTACGCGGAAGTATCATTTTTAATATTCTCTAATCTTTTGTTTTTAAAGAAATATAAATTGTAGCGCTCCCACCTCTCCCTGCCCGGCGAAAGTTATCACAAATTTGTGAACGTTTCGGGAGGATTTGATAAGAACTTCCTCTGTAAGTTGACATCATTCCTTTTCCACAGAACGCGGGGCGATGATGTTAAACCGACGAAATTTTCTGCTGGGAGGCAGCGCGATCGCGGCCGGCGTACTGGCGGTAGGGCGCTTCCCCTCTTTGTTTGCCGCTGATGGCAAAGCGACTGCTGCCCCGGCGGGGGCAAAGTTTGCCATAACCCATAGCCCGCAGGAGTGGCAGAAGCTCCTGACGCCTCAGCAGTATTACATCCTGCGGGAGGCGGGGACCGAGAGACCTTATTCCAGCCCGCTGAACGATGAACACCGGCGCGGCACCTTCGTCTGCGCGGGCTGCCAGCTGCCGCTTTTCTCCTCCGCCGCTAAATTTGACAGCCGCACCGGCTGGCCCAGCTTCTGGCAACCGCTGGATGACGCGGTGGCAGAGAGCCGCGATAGCTCATTTGGCATGGTGCGCGACGAAATTCATTGCCGCCGCTGCGGGGGGCATCTGGGCCACCTGTTTAGCGACGGCCCGGCGCCGACCGGACTACGCTATTGCATGAATGGCTATGCGATGCTGTTTAGACCGGAAAAAATATAGCCCCCACTGTCCACAATAAGGACGCTGATTATGCTGGTTATTTTTCTTGCTTATCTTGGGGGCCTGTTGACCATCGCCAGCCCCTGTATTTTACCCGTGCTGCCGTTTGTTTTTGCCCGTTCGGATCGGTCGTTTATGCGCACCGGTCTGCCGCTGCTGGCGGGAATGGCGATAACCTTTACGCTGTTTGCCACGCTGGCTGCCGTGGGCGGAGGCTGGGTGGTGGCGGCCAACCAGTATGGTCGTGACGCCGCGCTGGTGTTGATGGCGCTATTTGGGATAACGCTGCTGTTCCCCCGTCTGGCGGATCGGATCATGCATCCGCTGGTCTCTGCCGGGAATTCCCTGTCAAACCGGATTACCGTCGGTAAATCCTCCGGCGCGGGCAGCTCGTTTTTGCTGGGTATTGCCACCGGTTTGCTATGGGCGCCGTGTGCCGGGCCGATCCTCGGGCTGGTACTGACCGGTGCGGCGCTGCAGGGCGCGAATATCAACTCCACCTTGCTGCTGCTGGCTTATGCCGCCGGTGCGGCGACCTCGCTGGCGCTGGCGCTGCTGATTGGCGGTAAAGTCTTCGCCACCATGAAGCGCTCGCTGGGGGTTGGGGAGTGGATCCGCCGCGCGCTCGGCGTCGGTATGCTGATGGGCGTGGCGGCGATCGGTTTCGGACTGGACACCGGCGTCCTGGCGCGGATTTCGACGGCATCAACCGGCGGTATTGAACAATCCTTGATACAAAAACTCTCTCCGGGCAGCGGGAAATATGCCTCGGCGCCTGCGGCAACCCCCGCCAGCGCCGTGGCCGCGGCCAATACGGCTGATAACGATATTGCATCTTTGCTGAGCGATGGAGGATTGGCGCCGCCGCTGACCGGCGCCGTGCAGTGGCTGAACTCGCCGCCGCTGACCCCGGAAGCGCTGCGCGGCAAAGTCGTGCTGGTGGACTTCTGGACCTACTCTTGTATCAACTGCCTGCGTTCACTGCCTTACGTTAAAGCCTGGGCGGAGAAGTACCGCGATCGGGGGCTGGTAGTGATTGGCGTGCACGCGCCGGAATTCGCCTTTGAAAGAGATATTCGCAACGTTGCGAAAGAAGCGAAAAAGCTGGGGGTCACTTATCCGGTTGCGATCGATAACGACTACCGCATCTGGCGCGCCTTTCATAACCAGTACTGGCCAGCGCACTACTTTATCGATGCCAGCGGGCATATCCGTTACGAACATTTCGGCGAAGGCGATTATGACCGCTCCGAACATGTGATTCAGGAGCTGCTGCGTCAGGCGGGGGCGAAAAATGTCGATAATAGCGTCAGTACGGTTTCAGCTACGGGCGTTGAACAGGCTGCCAGCGGTCAAAGCAATATCTCACCGGAAACCTACCTCGGCTATTCGCGCGGAGCAAACTTTGCCTCCGATAAGGTCAGCGAAGACCAGCCCGCTGATTACCATATTGCGGCGCTGCCCCTCGATTCATGGGGGCTGGAAGGACGCTGGACCATCGGCGACGAGCATATCACGCTGAACGGCGGCACCGGCAAGATTGCCTATCAGTTCCATGCTCGCGACCTGCATCTGGTTCTGGGGCCGGGTAGGGACGGGAAACCCGTTCGCTTTAAGGTGTTGGTCGATGGCCAGGCTCCGGGCAGGATGCACGGCGCCGACGTGGCCGCCGACGGTAGCGGCACGGTGACGGAACAGCGTTTGTATCAGTTAGTTCGCGGGTCTGATGGGGTGGGGGAACACACCTTCAGCATTGAGTTTAAAGATCCGGATGTAGACGCATACGCTTTCACATTTGGTTAATACAGGTGGCTACGAAGATGAAAAAAATGACCCATTGTATCCGTGCCGTAGGCGCTTCGGCTCTGGTGGTTAGCGCGCTGGTATTCCAGAGCGTCGCCTGGTCTGAAGCTGAACCCGCGGTAATTATTCCCGCGCCGCTGCAGGATGAGGCTCCTGGTTCGACGCGTCTGGAAACCGCCGTCCTTGCCGGCGGCTGTTTCTGGGGCGTGCAGGGCGTTTTCCAGCACGTCAAGGGCGTCACTAATGTGACTTCCGGTTATGCCGGCGGCAAAGCCCGCACCGCGTATTACGATAGCGTGAGCACCGGTATGACCGGTCATGCCGAGTCGGTACAGATCACTTTTGATCCGCAGCAGGTAACCTACGGCAAGCTGTTACAGGTTTTCTTCTCGGTCGCGCATAACCCGACGGAGCTGAACCGGCAGGGGCCGGACTACGGTACGCAATATCGCTCAGCGATATTCCCGATGAATGATTCGCAGGAGAGCGTAGCGAAGGCCTATATTGCCCAGCTTAACGGCAGCCACCGTTTCAACGCGCCGCTGGTGACTACGGTTGAGGAGCGTGCCAGCTTCTATCCGGCGGAGAAATATCATCAGAACTTCCTCAACGACAACCCCGATTACCCGTACATTGTGATCAACGACAAGCCCAAAGTTGAGCAGCTGAAAAAAAACTTCCCGGCGCTGTGGAATAGCGAACCGGTGCTGGTGAAAGGTTAATGATTCCCCACCGCGTCGCCGTCAGGGGGCGCGGTTTGCCCTACGGGGCGGCATTTTTTCCGGCTAGCAGCCGGCCGACATCGGGAGAAGAGATATTTTACGACCGGCTGCTTATGTTGCGCTTTCGACCGCGGGGGAAAATTTATATCCCATTCCCCAGACGGTTAGCAGGCGCTCCGGTTCCGCCGGGTTATGTTCAATCTTGATCCGCAGGCGGTTAATGTGCGTATTGACCGTATGCTCATAGCCTTCATGCTGATAGCCCCAGACCTGATTGAGCAGGCTCATGCGCGAGAACACTTTGCCGGGGTTTTTAGCGAAAAAATAGAGCAGATCGAATTCACGCGGCGTGAGTTCCACCGGTTTGCGATCCAGATGTACTTCACGCGCGATGGGATCTATCACCAGGCCGGCAAAACGCAACATTCCTGCATCCATTTTCATGGCGCTGATCATCGCTTCCTGACGGCGAAACAGGGCCTTGATGCGGGCGACCAGCTCCAGCATGGAAAACGGTTTTGCCAGATAGTCGTCAGCCCCCAGCTCCAGGCCAAGCACGCGGTGTATTTCGCTGGAGCGGGCGCTGATAATAATGATGGGCGTATAGCGGGCCATATTACGCGCGCGACGGCAGATCTCCAGCCCGTCGATACCGGGGAGCATTAAATCGAGGATCAGCGCATCCCAGCCGCCGCTTTCCAGCAGGGCGACGCCTTTATTACCGTCATTAGCATGGGTAATGTCATAGCCCTCATCATGCAGGTGAAGGGCGAGAAGGTCGGCAATGTCGGCGTCATCTTCGACGATCAGGATTTTTTTTGCGGTTACGCCTGTCATATTTAACCCCCCATTTTCCCGTCTACTCTTGCAGCTTACACAACTCCCTCTGCTGCCGTTGAAATATCACATTTAATTTAAATTTGCGTGAGGCTTTGGGGAACAGATGTGGCGGATAGTCGGTAATGGTATCGCGGGTGTATCGACAATAACTGAGGAAAATATTATGAAAAAATTAGCTATTTTCGCACTGTCAGCCGTCTGTGCTATGGGCTCCGTGACGGTGAGCTATGCGGCAGATACGACGAGCGAAACGTCATCGACCACCATGATGAAAGCAGACCATAACTCCGGCGCGATGATGAAGGCCGATGATCATTCCGCAACCATGATGATGAAAGCTGATAAACATCCTGGCACCATGATGACGAAGGAGAAAAAGCCTGGCGCCGGGATGGCGATGAAAAAAAAGGACGAAGTTAAAAAATCCATGTAACGGGAGGCGCTGGCGCGGCGTTTCGGTGAAAGGCACGCCGCCAGCGTTTTTTGTGGAAACGTCGCAGTTCGGCGCTGCCGAACTGTCTTGATGCGCAGCGCAATCAGTACAATAATCGCGCATATGGATGTTTCCTCCCTGAATACAGGCTGCCATGATCATAAAAATCGTTTGTCTGAGTCTTCTTTGCATCATCCTGCTCTCTCTTGGCGCCAGCCTGGCCCAGGCGATGCATCAGCGTGAGCAGCGCTCGCAGGAGGGCTGGTGGTCCGCCCGCCGTGACTCAGCGGGGCTGGCGCCCGACCCTCAGCAAAACGCCAGGCTGGCCATTGTGCAGGTCTACGCTGCGCCGACCTGGGGATGGAGAGGGGTGGTGGCGGTACATCCATGGATCATCTATAAACGCGCCGGGGAGACGGAATATAGCCGTTACGAAGTGATTAGCTGGGGAGGCGGGGAAAAGGTGCGCCGCAATCGTAACCCTCCGGATGGCTACTGGTTCGGGGCGAAGCCCCGTTTGCTGGTGGAACACCGGGGGCAAGAGGCCGAAGCCATGATTCCGCAGATTGTCGCGGCCATTGCCACCTATCCCTGGCCGGATACCTACCACGCCTGGCCAGGGCCCAACAGTAACACCTTTATTGCCCATATTGGGCGCGAGGTGCCTGCGCTCAAGCTGGATATGCCCGCCAACGCGGTGGGGAAAGATTTTCGCTCGCTGCTGGATCCCATCGGCCTCCCGCCATCCGGACGCGGGGTACAGGTGTCGGTGCTGGGGATTGCCGGTGTTACGCTGGGGGCTGAAGAGGGATTTGAACTCAACCTGCTGGGGCTGAACGTGGGGCTGGATTTCACGCCGTTACGTATACGTCTGCCGTTTATTGGCGGCCTGGGCGATGACAATTTGCGAAATGACCCTGCTAAATAACGCTAATGTCCACCGCGCTGGCATGGATTCGACGGCCGGATGAACGGGGACGACCCCACGGGGCCCGGGGACCTCCTTGAACGCTTGCGCTACGCGGTGATGTAAACAGATGAACGTCGCCTTGCGGGCTGCACCTGGAGTTAAACAAACATTGTTTATATCCCCTCTTGCCGGCAAGAAAGAGCGGTATTGGCATTTTTATTGTTATGTTATGACTTAAACTAGCGCCAATATATTACTCAGATTTATCGCTAGAATATTCAATTCGATAATATTTGCACTCTAAAGAGGCAAGTATTGAATTATCGCCCTGAACGCGCGGGAAGCCCGGAAACCTGATACGGCTATGCAAGCCGATATACATCCGGTAGCACTGGAGATCCGGAACCTGAGTTTTCGTTATGACGGTCAGTCTGCGCCCGTTTTCAGCAACCTGAACACCAGTATAAAACCAGGAGAAATTGTGGCGATTATCGGGCCTTCAGGTTCAGGGAAAATCACCCTGGTAAAGGTACTGTGCGGGCTGTTTGTACCCGAGTCCGGCAGACGGTACGGATATCAGGTCGCTGGGTGTCAATAATTATCACAGAATGATTGCCTGTGTGATGCAGGATGACCGGCTGTTTTCAGACTCTGTTCGAGAAAATATCTGCGGTTTCGCTGAAAATATCGATGGGGCGTGGATGGTGGAGCGCGCCGCCAGATCCAGCTTTATTCACGAAGTTATCATAAAAATGCCCGTGGGTTATGAGGCGCTGATTAGCGAACCGGTAGCAAGATTTTCTGGCGGGCAGAAACCGCGGGTTTTTATTGCACAAGCGCTTTACCGTTGTCCCGGTATTTTATGCATGGATGAGGCCATAAGTGCGCTGAATACTGAGAGTGAAAATTATGTTAATCAAGCGATAAAACATCTTAATATAACACGGATAATTATCGCTCACGGAGAAATAACAGTAAAATCGGCCGCGCGGGTAGTTTTATTGAATGCGTCTGCAGGACACGACTAAAGCAATGCTATTAATATTTCTTCGTCAAAGGCAGGTATCCAGCCTGTACTTACTTACCTGAATCATTCGATACTAAATAAATCTGGTCAAATGAAGAGGAAATGTAACACACTACTACCTGACGAGTCCGAGGCCTTACGCGATGGTAAATTTCGGGCAGGGTATTAAGTTATTGATTTGTATCAGGAATAATGAAATGGAAGACAAAAAATACAGCTGTGAATATATTGAAAGAAACAAATCCGTATCCGGATGTTTTGCTATGTTCATACTGTTCTTCGGGATAACCTTTATCCCCTTATTTTTAAGAAACGGTGCAGAACTTATGGCGCGAGGGCTTCTGATTCCGTTACTCATTACTCTGGAATTTATGTTCATTATTCCTCTCTATTATATCTTTTTCCGTAAAAGAGAAGGCATGGGGGTCGGTAGTTTTCGGCTTAAAACGTTTATGATACTGTTTCTTATTATTCTGCTTGTTCAGTATCTTTTCCCTTATCTTTTCGGGATAAATAAAGCTGAAAAATGGTCCGAATCCCAGGCGACTCTCGGAGGATACATTTTTTGGATTAATGCCATTCTGCTAATTTTCATTGCGCCTGTCTATGAAGAAATCGTCTTCCGTGGATGCCTGTTTAACATACTTAAATTCTGGTTTCGGGGAAATATTTATGGTGCCGCTATCATCGTGTCCTTGATATTTTCGGCAGTCCACTTGCAGTATACGGAAATAAGGACCTTTATCATGTTGTTTTTGGTTTCTTTAACCCTCACGGCGGCGCGGGTGAAGAGCCGGGGGCTTTTGATGCCAGTGATTCTTCATATGCTGATGAATGCAGTAGTTACCGGTACACAGTATGCGGCTTACATACTTTTAGCCCCTCAAAGTTAATTATTTGGTGTAAGGGATTTTCGTTATGCCTGCGATATTAAATGCAACTCAGTTCCCGGTACTCGGACTACCGGCGGTGACACACTCAGCATTCCGCTGATGACGCTCGACAGCGGATGGCAGGCCGCTTACATTGAAGCAATCTTCAGTGGCGGGTATGTAGCTATAACACAGGTGTATAGTACGCCTGACGAGAAATATCCGGAAGCAGCCCCGTCCGGCCGCAGAAATGCAAAAACCCAGCCATAGGCTGGGTTCTCTGAATAGTGGTGCCCGGCTCGGACTAACGCCGAAGGCGTTGAACGGCGCGCCTGTCGCGCCGGCCCCGCAGGGGTGAGCCGCTGGCGGCG